>Ga0209572_1000203_pt1 | contig 124433 bp, 103 predicted proteins | sample EBPBio232012_DNA_FD_185867 | JGI IMG/M metagenome (GOLD analysis project Ga0209572, IMG submission 185867) | Wastewater treatment Type I Accumulibacter community from EBPR Bioreactor in Madison, WI, USA - Reactor 1_1/23/2012_ DNA (SPAdes)... | ecosystem: Engineered > Bioreactor > EBPR >...
AAAACCGCCTCTACTTGCCTTCTACGTGGCCTTATTGTGCCGCGATTGCTCTGGCCTCATTGCGCCGCGAGTCCAGTGGCCTCATTACGCCGCCACCGAAATGGCCTTATAGCGGCGCGAACTAACACACATCCGAGGCGCGGTACAGGCTCATGTGGGACATCGACCCAAAGTCGACGTCGATCAACTCGCCCAGGGCGCTGTGCTGCTGCAGCCAGTTCCAAGTCGCCAGTTCCGACCCCGGCTGGCCCATTCTCCCGATCAGGTTGCCCAGGATCGAGGCCTGCATCACCCCATTGACGCCCAGGTCGTTCAGCGTCTCGATCAATCCCAGCTCGCTTGCCGCATGCAGACCGGCGTGTTCGACGCCTACCGACCGCGGTTGCGTCATCTGCAGGGAGTCCACATCGACTTCCTGGAAATCAGCCGGCGGGCGAGCTTCGCCCGCCGACCCGGCCGCCTCGTCAGCCGGCGACACCAACATCGGCGCGCGGGCGACCAGCTGCGCATGGTAACGCTGCGCGGCGCGCTCAATCGACTCCGAACATTCCAAGGGCATGATCAGAGCCTGCGGATTGAGCAACTGCTCCAGGCGGCTGCACAGGATCGGCCAGTCTTCCGACTTGATCGGAAAATGGCGGCCGAGGTTCAACACCGTGATCTGACGGACCTTGCCACCGATGCGCTCGGTGCGCACCAGCCGGTAGGTGACGTAGCCTTCACCTGTCGCCTTGTTGCTCGTTCTCGTCTGTCGGATGAACATGCACACGATCGTACAACAAAAGCAAGAGGCTCAGCGGTCCTGGCGGCAATATTATGGCACTACAAAACGTCGGAAAAATCCAGCGTCAAGCAAATCAACAGCTTAGGATTCGCTCCTGCATGGAAAGTGCGGAATATGCGTATGGGGTGTTAGCAACCGGTTAGGCGATTTCTCGGAATCAAGATACCGAGCAACTACCGCAGAGGCTCGCTTCGCTGGCCCTCAGCCCGGTCGAGGGTCATGACCCTTGGATGGCGTGTTGCGGAAATCACCTTGGCGGTGGCTCCGGTCAGTAGGGCGAACAAAATGATGGCTGAACGGGGGCACTCGCGGGAGTCGTGGGCGTCCCTCGAAGGTCGCGACGCTGACGAAATCTATGCCGCCGACTGGCCGCTGCCGCACGCTGCACAGGCGGCGAGACTCTACTCGCGTGCTTGTGGTCCCGGGAAAACGCAGGCGATCTGCTTGCGTTCGCCGTTCAGGCGGCAACGATTGATCGGCGCACCGTCGGGGTCCATCAGCGTCCCGGCCCAGCCAGCGTCGTCGCGTTCGAGCAGCAGAAAGCTGTAGCGATTGAGAAGGATGCCGCTGCTGGCGGCGACGCCATCGTAGAGCAGCCCGGCGGGATGCGACCTCTCCTTGCTGCCGGCGCCGCCTTGACCCTCGTAGAACGGGGAAAGCGGATCGAAGGCTTCGAGCTGGGTGCCGCTGCCGCCGACGATCACTTGCGCCGGCCGTCCCGTTGGGTAGTTGGCAGGGTCGGCGCTCGGCGCGAAATTGATCGTTTCGAAGGCATGTTCGTGGCCGGCGAGGAGGAACTGAACGTTTGCCGGCAGCGTATTCCGCAGGTGGGCCTGCAGGGCGTTCGGTTCCGCTGAAGGCGGCAGCAGGTCGTACCAGAGCGGCTTGTGAAGGAGCAGCCAGACCGGCTGCGTTGCCGACGACGTGTGCAGGGCCTGCAGCGTGTTCCAGAAGATTTCGCCATCCTGTGGGGTCTTGCCGGCCGGCAGGTAGTCCTGAAAACCCGCGTTGTCGGCGACTACCAGCGTCAGCTCGCTGCCGAGGTCGATGCGATAGGCGTCGGCCGTCAGGTTGTTCGTCAGCAGCGAATGGCTGGCGGTCTTGTAGGACTGGTTGCTGCAGGTCTGGTAGGGCAGGGGTGAGAGGAAGCGCAGCCAGCCGGCGCCGGCGCGATCGCAATTCTCGTGGTTGCCGCGCACGACGACCCAGGGTGCGGCGGCGAGCAGGGGTGCGGCCGGTGTGAAGAAGTCGGCATTCCAGCCGGCCCAGTCGTAGCCGATGACTACGCCTTTGGCCTGCAGCGGCGAACAGAGCGCGGGATCGTTGCAGTACTCGCGGTAGTGGTAGTCGCCGACGTGGATGACGAGATCGGGTCGGGTGCGTGCCGCCGCGCCGGCGATCCGCGGCCAGGGCCAGCGCGCCGGGTCGGTGCAGTCCTGGATCGGAGCGCTCGCTCCGCTGGCCGCCACCTGGACGCGGCAGCCGGTATCGCCGACGACGACGATGCGCCGGATGTCTGCCCCCGGCAAGGCCACTGGCTGTCCGTCGATGCTTGTCTGGCGTGCTGTTCGGGGCAGGGCGAGCTCGCAGGTGGTGACGGCGAACGCCGGCTCGAAGGCCGGGTTGCTTGCCGCCGCGCTGTCCGGCAGTGCGCCGCGCGTTGCGCGTGCCCGTGGCAGCATGGGTCGCGAGGCACCATCGACCTGCGCCACTGGGCATTCCGCGTCGCCGGCGATGATGGCACGCAGGCTGATCGTGTCGTCCGGGGCCATCTGCGTCCAGCGATTGATCGGGGCGAGTCGGCCACCTGCCGGGGCTGCGCAGCCGCCGAGCAAGGTGAGCACAGCGAACGCGCCGAATGCGGCGAGCAAGCCCAGATGCAGGCGCCGCGAGGCCATGCTGAGCGCTGGACAGGGCGGTGAGGGTGGCATGGCGCGGGCTCCTTGCCCAAGCGGGCGATGGTGGTGCTAGAGGTGCAGATAACCCATCGCGCCGGCCAGCAGGCCCAGGCCGGTGGCGCCGTAGACGCCGAACAGCATCCAGCGCTTGCGTGTCAGCAGGGTGATCGCCGCCATGGCGATGGCGATCTGCAACAGCGTCGTGGCCAAGGCCCAGCGCTCATGCACGTGCATTTCGCGGTCGCTCTTCTGGTCGGCCTCCTTGGCGACGGCTTCGAGCTCTTCGGCCTCGACCTTGATCTCCTCTTTTTCCTTCTTGTAGCGGGCCACGTCCTGGACGTATTTTTCGCGCGCCTCGCCGGCGGTGAGGACGATCGACAGCTCGGCAAGGTTCTGCTTGTTGCTCTTGGCCTGGTAGTAGTTCCACTGGTTGGAGGCGGAAGTCTTCTGGATTGCTGCCTCGTTCTTGTAGAGCAGAGCGGCATTCTGCGAGTGGCCGCCGAGATAGCCGAAAATGGCGCCGACCGTCGACAGGACGGCGGTCAGGACGGCGACGCGCGATGTGAAATTGTCGCCGCCGTGCTGGGCGACGTGCTCGACCTCGTGATCGTGCGGACCATGGACGTGGAATCCGTGCGCGGACATGCTTCTTCTCCTCGGGATGTTGGTCGTTAGCGACTCGGGCGCGAATTCTATACCAGACTGGCAGCAATCGAGCGCAGCGCTGCGAGCGCGCCGGCGGCCACCGCAACGTTCTTGTCGTCCGCCACTTGTGCTTGCGTCGGATTGATGCGGATCAATGGTCCGTTCATCCGCTCGCCCATCAGGCGCGCCGTCGGGATGTTCGTGCCGGCGCCGACTTCGATCACCAGCAGTCGGTCGACCTGGCGTCGCCAGGCATGCAGCCGGGCTTCCTGGGCGTCGCTGCGCTCGGCGAGCCAGCCCCAGTCGCCGAACATCAGAATGTTCGGGCGGGCGATTCCGTGGCAGCGCGGGCAGAGCGGAAACTCGCTGGTCAGCAGGCACTGCTCCTCGTCCAGTGCCGGCTGGAAGTCGTCGGCGGGCCAGATGCCTTGGTGGCAACCGTCAAGGCACTGCAGGAAGTGTATCGAGCCGTGGCACTCGGCGATCCGCTCGGCGGCGAAGCCGGCCTTTTCGAAGTGCCCATCGACGTTGCTGGTGAACACGAAGGCACCGCGCGGCAGGCTTTCACCGATCTCGCGCAGGATCGCGAAGCCGGCGTGCGGGACGGTACGCCGGTAGAGATTCAGGCGATGCCCGTAGAAGCCCCACGCGAGACGTGGCCGCGCCTTGAATGCCGCCGGATTGGCGATCTGCTCGAAGGCGATGCGTGCGCGACCGAGCGCCGGGTAAGCGCCCCAGAAACCCTGCGGGCCGCGAAAATCGGGCAAGCCCGAATCGACGCCGATGCCGGCGCCGGCGGTGATCAGCAGCCCGTCGGCAGCGCGGATCAGCTCGGCGCAACGCCGGTAGTCGGCGCTCATCTACAGTCCCCTTGCCCATGCCGGGCGCAGCGGCGCGGCTGCCGGGTTGGCGACTGCCTGCCGCACCTGTTGCAGCAGGCGCTGCTTTTCGGCGCCGAGCGTTCCCTTGAGCACCAGCCAGTTCGACGCGTGGTCACTGCGAAAAAGCGTGCGTTCGAGTTCCAGCCGATCGAGAAAGCGCTCCATCTCGACGAAGAGTTCGTGCAGCGTGAGCGGCCGCCAGCCGGGGAAGGCGTCGCGGAAACGCGTCTCGCCGAGCGGGAAACTGACCACCAGGGTCGCCAGATACTCGGGCTGCGTCGCATTGGCCAGCCGCGCCGAGTTGTCGGCGTGGCGCAGCGACAGCGCCGGCCCGCCGAGGCCATTGAGGATCATCACCGAGCGGCGGATGCCGGCCTGGCCGAGCTTGTCGAGCGCATCGACGGTCGAGGCATAACTCTCGCCCTTGTGCACCCGCTCGAGCACCTCGTCGTCGCCCGACTCGGCGCCGACGTAGGCGATCGACAAGCCGGCGGCGGCCAGCTCGCGCAGCTCGTCGACCGACTTGCGGCGCAGATTGCGCGGCAGGCAGTAGCTAGCGACCCGGCGAACCGCCGGCAAGTGTGTGCGGATGGCATCGAGAATGGCGAGCAGGCGGCGGGTCGGCAGCACCAGCGCGTCGCCGTCGGCGAGGAAGACGCGCCGGATCTCGCTGCCGATGCGTTCGCCGGTGTGGCGGATGCTTTCCAGCACCTCGCTCTCGGCGCGGGCTCGGAAACTCTTCTGCGGCGCGGTATACATCTCGCAGAACGTGCACTGATTCCACGAACAGCCGTCGGTGACCGGCAGGATCAGCGAGTCGGCTTCGCTGGGTGGACGGTAAACGGGTTCGACGTAACGAATCGGGAGCGTGTGCAGCATCGTTTCCTGGCTTATCTGGAGACTCGCGAACAGGCGAATAGTAGCGCGCTTTCCGGCACTTGGCGTTGGCGCGACGAGCGCGCGCCGAACCCGGCAGTCGGTGGCACGCCAGGTGCCGGCTGCCTCAGGTGCTCGGCTCGCGCGGCGCCGCCTCCGGTCCGGCGCGTACCAGCGCGTAGTCCGTACTGCGCACGCCACGCAGCAGCATGTCGGTTTCGTCGCTGGAAATTCCCATGGCCACGAGACATTCGGCGGCCAGGCGCAGGCTTGCCTCGAGGGTCTCGGGGAACGCCTGGTTGACGCCGACCCGGTGCAGCGCGTCGCAGGTGACCAGGTCGCGGGCGCGGGCGACGATCGCCATCTGCGGCACGTGCGAGCGGATCAGCGTTGCCGCGCGAACGGCTGCGGGGCCGTCGTCGATCGTCAGGACGACCAGGTCGACGCGGTGCAACGAGGCGTTGCCGAGCAGTTGCGGGTCGGCGATGTCGCCGTAAAACACCGGATGGCCCTCGCTGCGCCACTTGGCAACGAGTACGGCATCGGTGTCGAAGGCGACGTACGGGATACCGCTGCTGCCCAGGATCGTTCCCACCGTATGGCCGACGCGGCCGTAGCCGGCGATCACCACGCGGGCGTCGGCCTCGTCGCCTTGGGCCTGATAGCGGAAGCGTTCATGCATCTCGCTCGCTTGCTCGGCAACCTGCAGGGCCAGGCGGTTGCCGATCCTGGCGAGCAGGGGCGTCAGCAGCATGGTCAGCGAAATGACGGCGACGGCCATCACGAAGACGAGGTCGTCGATCACGCCGATGGCCTTGGCGGCGCCGAACACCACGAAACCGAATTCGCCGCCTTGCGAGAGCATGAAAGCCACCCGCACGGCGGTGCTGCGACCGGTGCCGAAACAAAGGCACAGGCCATAGAGAACGACGATCTTGATGCTGATGATCGCGAGCACGTGCAGCCCGAACTCGAACGGATGCTGCGCGAGAGCGCCGACGTCCACCGACATGCCGACGGCGACGAAGAACAGGCTCATCAGCAGCCCCTTGTGAGGTTCCATCGTCGCCTCGATCTGCAGGCTGTAGCGCGAGGTCGACAGCATCATCCCCATCAGGAAAGCACCCAGCGCCATCGACATGCCGGCACGGTCCATCGCCCAGGCAGCGATGAACACCGCCGCCATGGCGACCAGGAAGAATGCCTCGCGGTTGTTCTGGCGGGCCAGCTGGTCGAGGATGCGTGGCACCACGTAGCGGCCGCCGAGAACCACCAGCGCCACCATCGCGCCGGCCGCGCCGATCTGCTCCCAGAGCGGCAGTTCCTTGGGCAGCGGGCCGCTGTCGGCGAGGATGGGAACCAGCGCCAGCAGCGGCACGACCGCCAGGTCCTGCATCAGCAGGACGGCGAAGGCGGTCTGCCCGTGCCGGCTGGCGATCTCGCCCTGGTCGCGGAGCATCTGGATCACGAAGGCGGTCGACGACAGGGCGAAGCTGGCGCCGATCAGCAGCGCGGTGGACCAGTTCGGCTCGAACAGCCGGAAGTACGCCGCGATGACCAGTGCCGAGACGACGATTTGCAAGGAGCCGAGGCCGAACAGCGTGCGCCGCAAATCCCACAAGCGGCGCGGCTTCATTTCGAGGCCGATCAGGAAAAGCAGCAGCACCACGCCAAGCTCGGTGAACTGGCGTACGCCGTCGACCTCGGTGGTGACGAAAGGCCCCGGCGTATGCGGCCCGACGATCACGCCGGTGACCAGCAGCCCGAGAATCGACCCGAGGCCAAAATGCCGGAACACCGCGACGGCGATCGATGCGACCACCAGCAGGAGTACGGCTGAATAGACGAATGAGTGCGGATCCATTGAACGGCGAATAGTAGCGCGCTTTCGCGCGTGTAGTGGCGGCCCGAGGGATGCTAAGATCGGCAGCCTGACGCTCGCCATCTTTTGGCGCGCGAAGGGTCCCGCAAAAATCGTGTCAAGGAGTGTCTGTCATGCAACACGCAAGAGTAGCGGCGGTCCTGTGGTTGGCGATCGCCGCCTCGCCCTCGCTGGCACAGAGCCCTTTGAAGTTGCCGAGTGGCGACGAGGACTACCGCGAACTGCTGAGCGAGCAGCGAAGCGGGCCGTGTGAGCGGTGCGGCGTCGTGCAGGGCATTCGCACGCGGACGCAGCCGGGTCCGCGGGCAAAGAACCCGGCGCCGGTGATCGCGCCCAGCCTGGTGACAACGCCTATTGTCGGCACCGGCAGCACCGTCGAGGATGCGCGCCAGCGTGACGCGCCGGTGCAGATCTACGTGATCACCGTGCGCTATGAGGACGGGACTTTCGCGTTCATCGAACAGCACGACGAACCGTCGGTACGCAAGGGCGATCGGGTGCAGGTCGTCGAAGGCCGCGTCGAACTGCGCAATGACTGATTGGTCCTGAACTAGTCGAAGTAGCTGCGCGCCGTCTCGAAGCGTTGCGCGTAATAGCGGGCGCCCAGTTGATCGATGCGCACCCGCCCGGTGCTTGAAGGCGCGTGTACGAAACGATCGTCGCCGATGTAGATGCCGACATGCGAGAAGGAGGCGTTGCGCGTGTTGAAGAAGACGAGGTCGCCGGGGCGCAGGCCGTCGCGGTCGATGGGGCGACCGCGACGGGCGATGTCGGCGGCACTACCGCTCACCTTGACGCCGGCGGCGCGGCCGTAGATGTAGGACACCATGCCGCTGCAGTCGAGACCGGCATCGGGGTTCTTGCCGCCGAAGCGATAATCGGTATCGATCAGGCTCAGTGCGTAGATCACCACGTCGTGGGCTTTCGCGCTGCCGGCCGGCCGTTCGACGGACTTCGGCGGCTGCCGTTCCGGCGCCGGCGGTGTGCTGCCGCAGGCGGCCAGGAGCAGCGAGACAAGGCAGGCGATAAGCAGATGTGGACGCATGGTGCATAGTATAAACTGCACTTTTTCAGATTTCAGGAAAACGCCATGCTCCTTGTCGATCCGCGTCTGCTGCGCTCGAACTGCTACCTCGATGGTCGCTGGGAAGCCGCCGACGATGGCCGCACGCTGGTCGTCCTCGATCCGGCCAGCGGTGATCCCCTCGGCGAGGTTCCGTTGATGGGCGCCGCCGAGACGACGCGGGCGATCGGCGCCGCGGCAGCGGCGCTGCCGGCCTGGCAGGCGAAGACGGCGAAGGAGCGGGCGGCCGTCTTGCGCCAGTGGTTCGATCTGATCGTGGCCAACGCCGAGGATCTGGCGCAACTGATCACCGCCGAATGCGGCAAACCGATCAGCGAGGCGCGTGGCGAGGTGGCTTACGGAGCTTCCTTCGTCGAATGGTTTGCCGAGGAGGGCAAGCGTGCCTACGGCGAGACCATTCCGAGTCCCGCCGCCGACCGGCGGCTGCTGACGATTCGCCAGCCGGTCGGCGTCTGCGCGGCGATCACGCCGTGGAACTTCCCGCTTGCGATGATCACCCGCAAGGTGGCGCCGGCGCTCGCCGCCGGCTGCACGGTCGTCGTCAAGCCGGCCGAACAGACGCCGCTGACGGCGCTGGCGCTGGCCCGTCTGGCGCACGCGGCACGTCTGCCGCCCGGGGTGCTGAATGTGCTGACTGGCGATCCGCTGGCCATCGGCGGCGCTCTGACCGCCAGCTCACTGGTGCGGAAGTTGTCATTCACCGGGTCTACCGAGGTGGGTCGCCTGCTGATGGCACAGTGCGCTCCGACGATCAAGAAGCTCTCGCTCGAACTCGGCGGCAACGCTCCCTTCATCGTTTTCGACGATGCCGACCTTGCCGCTGCCGTTGACGGGGCGATCGTCGCCAAGTACCGAAACACCGGGCAGACCTGCGTCTGTGCCAACCGACTCCTGGTTCAGGACGGCATCTACGAGCGCTTCGTCGAGTTGCTGGCGCACCGCGTGCAGACGCTGAAGGTCGGTCCGGGCGGCGAGGAGGGCGTTGCCCAGGGACCGCTGATCGACGCCGCTGCCGTCGCCAAGGTCGAGGCACACATTGCCGACGCCGTCGCTCAGGGCGCGCGCGTGATCACCGGCGGCCGTCGGCACGCGCGCGGCGGCACGTTCTTTGAACCGACGGTTCTTGCCGACGTGACGCCGAGCATGCGCATCGCACGCGAAGAGACCTTCGGGCCGGTGGCGCCGGTGTTCAGGTTTGCGGGCGAGGCCGAGGCGATCCGGATGGCCAACGACACCGAGTTCGGTCTGGCCGCCTACTTCTACACGCGCGACATCGCGCGCTGCCTGCGCGTCGGCGAAGCGCTCGAGTACGGCATGATCGGCGTCAACACGGGCCTGATCTCGAACGAGGTGGCGCCTTTCGGCGGCGTCAAGCAGTCCGGAATCGGTCGTGAAGGCTCCCGGCATGGCCTCGACGAGTACCTCGAGATCAAGTACCTGTGCTTCAACACCCTGTGAAACGGAGGTGGCCGTAGATGAAGCTGGTCATCGTGCTGCTGTTCGTCGCTCTGATCGTCGCCGCGATCGTCTGGTGGCGGGCGCTGCTCAGGCAGCGTGCCGATCATATCGACCGCTACCCCTATGCGAAGTTTCTCGACAAGCGCCTGGCGGCGCGCCGGCCCGAACTCAGCGCGGCGCAGCGAACGCTGGTCTTCGAGGGGTTGCGCGAGTACTTTCAGCTCTGTCGCGAGGCCGGAAATCGGCTGGTGGCGATGCCCTCGCAGGCGGTCGATGACGCCTGGCACGAATTCATTCTGTTTACCCGTCAGTATCAGCAGTTCTGCGAGCGTGGGCTGGGGCGCTTCCTGCACCACACACCGGCAGAAGCGATGCGCGCGCCGACCGACGCGCAGGACGGCATCAAGCGCGCCTGGCGGCTGGCCTGCAAACGCGAGGGGATCGATCCCCGCAAGCCGGCATCGCTGCCGCGGCTTTTTGCGCTCGACGCGCTGCTGGGCATTGCCGGCGGTTTTGTCTATCAGCTCGATTGTCTTGCCGCTGCACAAGCCGGCGCCGGCACAGGCTTCTGTGCCGGACACATCGGTTGCGGCGGCGGCTGCAGCGGCAGCAGCGGCTGCAGTAGTGGCGACAGCGGGGGGTCGTCAGGCGACGGCTGTGGTGGCGGCGGCTGCGGTGGCGGCGGCGATTGATCGCGTGTGCCGGGGCGAAGGCCAGAGCGGCGAACCCTGGTCAAGGCTTGACCCCGGGGGCCGCAGGATCAGACGCCGTGCTGCTTCATCCATGCCTGCAGCCGGCGCCAGCCATCTTCGGCTTCCTCCTTGCGGTAGCTGGGCCGGTAGTCGGCATGGAAAGCATGCGGCGCGCCTTCGTAAACGTGAATCGATGATCCCTTGCTCGCGCGATTCGCGGAGACGGCAAGCGCCTGGCGCATCTGCCTGACGGTTTCGGGCGGGATTCCCGGGTCGGCGCCGCCGTAGAGTCCGAGCACCGGTCCGTGCAGGCTGCCGGCAATGTCGATCGGTTGCTTTGGCGTCAGTTCGCTGGCCTGGCCGACGATTCTGCCGTACCAGGCGACGCCTGCCTTGACCTGCGGATTGTGTGCCGCATAAAGCCAGGTGATCCTTCCTCCCCAGCAGAAGCCGGTGATCCCCAGTCGTGCCGCGTTGCCGCCGTTGGCAGCAGCCCAGGCGACACAGGCGTCGAGGTCAGCCAGCACCTGCGCATCGGGAACCTTGTTCACCACAGTGGTGAGCAACTCCTGGACGTTGGTGTACTGCCGAGGGTCGCCCTGGCGCGCGTAAAGTTCGGGCGCGATGGCAAGGTAGCCGAGCTTGGCCAGGCGACGGCAGACGTCCTTGATGTAGTCGTGAACACCAAAAATCTCCTGTACCACGAGGATCACTGGCCACTGGCTACCGGTCGCCGGTTGTGCGCGATACGCTGGCATGTCGCCGCCGGCCGCGGCGACCTTGATTTCGCCAGCGGTGAGTCCGACGCTGTCGGTGGTGATGACGGTCTGTGCCGCCACAGGTTGCACCGACAAGGCAAAGCCGGCGCCCAGGGCTGTGACGATGAACTGGCGCCGGCTCAGGGGATGGGCGGGTACGAGGCTGTCAAAATCGGCAGTAGCGGTCACGCTTTTCTCCTTGGAGGGGTGAAGGTTTCTGTGTATCTTGTGTATCATGCCACGATCTGAAAACCTCTGACCCCGGAGATCCTGATGAATTCACTTGGCGCCGACAACGTCCAAGAGCTGAAAGCCGGTTTTGGCGGGCGTATCGACAGGCAGGGCAGCACGATTGCTTGGCCGTGCAGCGGCACGGGCGAGGCCGGCATTGAACGCCGCCTGGGCGTGTCTTGCCAGACGCCAGGGACCTGAACGATGGAGCCGCCGATCAGTCGTTTTCCCATTCCGGCGCTCGGCGAGTTGCCGGAGGACGTCCGTAACCGCATCCTGGCCGTTCAGGAGAAGGCCGGCTTCGTGCCGAACGTGTTCCTCACTCTGGCGCATCGACCGGACGAATTTCGCGCTTTTTTCGCCTACCACGATGCGCTCATGGAGAAGGAGAGCGGGGTCAGCAAAGCCGAGCGCGAGATGATCGTGGTCGCCACCAGCGGCGCCAACCAGTGCCAGTATTGTGTGGTGGCGCATGGTGCGATCCTGCGCGTGCGCGCCAGAAATCCGTTCATCGCCGATCAGGTGGCCGTCAACTACCGCAAGGCGGACCTTACGCAACGGCAGCGGGCGATGCTCGAGTTCGCGCTCAAGGTCGCGCTGCGCTCGGCCGAGGTCGGCGAGGCCGACCTGGCCGCCCTGCGCGAGCACGGCTTTACGGACGAGGACATCTGGGACATCGGCGCGGTCGCCGCCTTCTTCGCGATGTCGAACCGCCTGGCAAACATGAGTTCGATGCGTCCCAACGACGAGTTCTTCGTGATGGGGCGCCTGCCCAAGGCCTAGGCGGCCGCCCTCTTGCCGACGTCGCGGCGGGCTCGCATCGCCCCGGCGACGAACCAGAAAGTGATCGGCCGGGTGGTGGCGAAGCTCGCCAGCGAGGCATCGCGGCGACCCGGGCCGTGGCTGGCACGGGCAAGGCCAGCCGGCTAGGGATCCTGCCCATGACCGGGAGTGACATGATGACTGCAAACTTTTGGCGCCATTTGTGGCGCGGGCTGTTGGCCCAGGCGCTGGCCCTGGTGCTGGCCGGATCGGTACTTGCTGACGACCTGGTGATCCCGGGCAGCGGCAATCCGGAATACGTCCTCGCGCAACTCGCCAAGGCGTTCAACGCCCGGCAGGCGCAGCACCGCGTGGTCGTGCCGCCGTCCACGGGTACTGCGGGTGCGCTGCGCGACGTCGGTGAGGGAATCTCGCCGATCGGGCGGGTGGGGCGCCCGCTCAAGGAAGACGAAAGCCGGCAGGGTTTCATCTTCATTCCACTCGGGCGTGATCCGGTAGTCGTTGCTGCCGGCGCGGGCGTCACCGTTCGCGACATCACGGCGAGCCAGTTGGTCGACATCTATTCCGGCAAGGTCAGCAACTGGAGCGAGCTGGGTGGCAAACCGGCGCCCATTCGCGCCGTCGGACGCGAGAACTCCGACGCCAGCCGCCAAGCGCTGAATCGAATCATCAAGCCCTTCAAGGACGTAACCTTCGGGCCGGCGATCAAGACAGTGAATCTGGATCCGCATCTCATCGCGCTGCTCGACCGTTATCCGACCAGTCTCGGCTTCCTCAATCGCTCGGCCCTCGCCGCCTGTACCACCCGGGTTGTGCACTTGACGCTGGATGGGGTCGCTCCGACACCCGAGAATGTGGACAAGGGACGCTACCCTGCCTGGGTCGAGCTTGGTTTGATCCACAAGCCGAATACGCTGACCCCCGCTGCCAGGGCCTTCGTCGATTTCATCCGCTCGCCGGAAGGAAACGGCATCCTTCGCCAGCACGGCATCCTGCCTCCCGCCAAGGTCGGCTGACCGACCCCGTTGCCATCCTTCCCGTGGAACGCCGTTTCTCGCTTTCCTTGACGCTGATTCTCCTGTTCGGAGTATTGGCGGGCATCGCGCAGTGGACGGCTTTCCAGGTGTCCGAGCAGGTGCTGCGCACTACGGTCGAAGCGCGCGAGATCGACAAGGTGCGCACGGTCGGTCGAGTGGTGACGGGACTCATTGCCCAACAGTCATGGCGAAGCCAACTGGCTGCCCGCTTGACGGCGGCGCGCAATGGCCTGGGCCGCAGCCTGGCGAAGCGGCAGGCGGATAGCGAGCAGACCTGGCGGGCGGTGCTGGATGGGGCACTGCCCGCCACCGAAGTCGATCTGATGGAACTTGCCGACGCCCAGGAAATCGTCGTCTATCGCGCACACGACCCGCAGCGCCATGGCGACCAGTCTGCGACCTGGGGCATCTTCGAGGCTCTGGAGGGAGCCGAGGTGATCGTCAGTTCCCTTGACGAGGCGGGGCTCAGCCTGCTGGCCATCGAACCGGTTCGCGCCGAGGGCCGGGTCGTCGGCGCTCTCACTGCGGGGGTGCGGCTTGACTCCGACTTGCTGAAGAGCCTCAGCCAGGACCTCGGCGCCGAGTTGGTTCTTGTCTCCAGCGCCGGCGCAACGCTGGCGACATCGGAAGAGGCGCCAAATGCCCGCGACAGTGCGGCGATCCAGGAGGCGTTGACCCAGAAGATCCCGATCTACCGGCACGAAATGGCGTCTCACCAGACGCGGGCGTACCTGCCGCTGACCATCGTTGACAACGCGTACGTGGTCATCGTGACGCTCGACAGTACGCGTTCCTACCAACTGCTGGCCGAGGCCAGCGAGCGCTCTGCTTTCTACACCTTGGCGATCGTGCTGGTGAGCATGCTGCTCGGCTTTCTGCTGCTCCGCCGGCTGTTGAATCCATTGCGCTCCTTGCGCCGGAAGGCCGAGGCATCGGCCATGGAACTCACCGGTAGCGGTATCAGCGCCGATTCGGGGAACGAAGTGCAGGCGGTGGTGGAGGTGCTGGAAACACTGACCGATCGCCTGGTTCGGCGCAACTCGGATCTGGCCGAAGCGAAAGATGCCGCGGAAGCGGCCAACACCGCCAAGTCGCAGTTTCTCTCCAACATGAGCCACGAGATCAGGACGCCGTTGAACGGCATCCTGGGTATGGCCGAAGTGCTCGAACGGACGCCGCTGAACAACGAGCAGGCGCGCTACCTGCGCGCCATCAGCAGCGCTGGCCAGGCGCTGCATGGGCTCCTCGGCGATATTCTCGATCTGGCCAAGATCGAGGCGGGCAAGATCGTCCTCGAAGACATCGATTTCGACCTCGAGTCGCTCCTCGTCCAGTTGGCCGAGACGTTCCGGGAACTGGCCTCGGCCAGTGGCAAGTCGCTGACGGCCGATTTCGTGGGTGTCGCACGGCTATGCCTGCGCGGCGACCCGACCCGGCTGCGCCAGCTCCTGTCCAACCTGCTGACCAATGCCGTAAAGTTTACCGAACGGGGAGGCATCACGCTGAACGTCGTCAGGCTCGCTTCTCGCCCCGAGGATGCACGCGTCTGGTTGCGTTTCAGCGTTCGCGACACCGGCATCGGTATCGCTCCCGAGGCAGCGGCGCGCCTCTTTCAGCCGTTCGTTCAGGCCGACCAGTCCACCACGCGCCGGTTCGGTGGCAGTGGGCTGGGGCTGGTGATCTGCAAGCAGCTGGTCGAGCTGATGGGCGGCTCGATCAGCGTCGATAGCACCGTCAACCAGGGCAGTACGTTCACCGCCGAGCTACCCTTTGCCGAGGCCTCCGCGCCTATTGCCGCGCGCGCTGCCGGTGATGCGAGCCAGCACACACTCGCCGGCCGCGTTCTCGTCGCCGAAGACAACCCGGTCAATCAGGCGGTGATCGAGGCCATGCTGGGCCGAATCGGCATCACCGCAACGATCGTCGACAATGGCGCGGCGGCGGTCGAACTCGTCGCGCAGTCGGCGTTCGATCTGGTGCTCATGGACTGCCAGATGCCGGTCATGGATGGCTACGCGGCGACCGCGGCGATCCGGGCGCTGCCGGGCCCGCAAGCGGCGGTGCCGATCATCGCCCTGACGGCCAATGCGCTGCCTGCGGACCGCCAGCACTGTCTGGACGTCGGCATGAACGACTATCTGAGCAAGCCGGTGGGTCTCGAGCCGCTGGCCTCCTGCCTGGCCCAGTGGTTGCCCGCCAGTGTCGGTTCATCGACCCGATCGCCGACGATCGGGAATACCCTTCCGCCTGCCACAGAGGGTTTGCCGGAGGTCACGAAAGTGACGTCCCTGCTCGATCGCAGCGCCTTGCTCGACAATCCCGGCTTCACCCGGGCGATCTGCGGGAACCTGGTGGAGCGGGTGATCGGCCAGTACCTGACGGATTCGCCGAAACTCTCGTCGACCATCAGCAGCGGCCTTCAGGCGGGGAATTGGCCGGAAGTCACGCGCGCGGCACACAGCCTGAAGTCGTCGAGTGCGATGGTCGGTCTGCCGACGGTTGCCGCGCTGGCCTCGCGGATTGAAGCGCTGGCCAAGGCCGAAGCGGGTCGCGCCATTGAAAGTGAATTGCCCGGACTGCTGGGCGAGTGCGAGAAGGCCGACGCGGAACTGCGGGCCGCACTCGAGTGGCTGGTGGGCAGGCCGGCAAACGCTTGAAGCGGCAGAGCGCGATGGCGCGGGTAGGCGATCGCCCTGTTCCGACATCGCCGGCGTCTGAAAGGCGGCCAGTCAAGCCGCGCTGCCACAAAGCAGAAGGCCCCCGCCGACGATGACCGTCAGCGGGGGCCTGCCTGTTACTGCTTGCGGACGGAGACTTACTTGCCGCCGATCACGCCGGCTTCGTTGGCTGCGGTGTTGCCCTTGCCGATCGCGACAGCGGCGGCGTTCTTCTGTTCAGCCTTGATCTTGGTATTGCCCTGGACCTTGGTGTCGCCCTTGATGGCACCGGCGGTGTTCTTGGCGGTGTTGTCCTTGCCGATGGCGACGGCAGCAACGTTTTCCTGCTTGGCGTCGATTTCGGTCTTGCCCTTGACTTCGGTCTTCTGGGCGAAAGCGGGGGAAGCGGCAAAGGCGGCGGCGATGATCAGGGTGGCGATAGTGCGCATGAGGTTTCTCCTAGATGAATGATGATGAACGACTTGCTGGGGGTGCTCAGTCGGTTGTGACGGGGGCTTACTTGCCGCCGATCACGCCGGCTTCGTTGGCTGCGGTGTTGCCCTTGCCGATCGCGACAGCGGCGGCGTTCTTCTGTTCAGCCTTGATCTTGGTGTTGCCCTGGACCTTGGTGTCGCCCTTGATGGCACCGGCGGTGTTCTTGGCGGTGTTGTCCTTGCCGATGGCGACGGCCGCAACGTTTTCCTGCTTGGCGTCGATTTCGGTCTTGCCCTTGACTTCGGTCTTCTGGGCGAAAGCGGGGGAAGCGGCAAAGGCGGCGGCGATGATCAGGGTGGCGATAGTGCGCATGAGGTTTCTCCTAGATGAATGATGATGAACGACTTGCTGGGGGTGCTCAGTCGGTTGTGACGGGGGCTTACTTGCCGCCGATCACGCCGGCTTCGTTGGCTGCGGTGTTGCCCTTGCCGATCGCGACAGCGGCGGCGTTCTTCTGTTCAGCCTTGATCTTGGTGTTGCCCTGGACCTTGGTGTCGCCCTTGATGGCACCGGCGGTGTTCTTGGCGGTGTTGTCCTTGCCGATGGCGACGGCCGCAACGTTTTCCTGCTTGGCGTCGATTTCGGTCTTGCCCTTGACTTCGGTCTTCTGGGCGAAAGCGGGGGAAGCGGCAAAGGCGGCGGCGATGATCAGGGTGGTGATGGTGCGCATGAGGTTTCTCCTTGGTTTGTATGGTTGCTACGACGTTTTGTTGCGGAGCTCTTTGTTCCGGCTGCGTCGTACTTCGCTTAACGACGCAAGCTGGAGTTGGTTGACTGCCGGCACCAACAACTTCAACTTGCGATCTGCAGTTGTTCGGGGTCGATGATCAGGAAGCGGGCACAACGTCCCTCCTTTCGGCTGCCGTCGTCACTGACGATGATGATCCGCTGCCGGCCGTCGATGCGTGCCGGGCTTACCCCTTCCGCGTGCGCGAAGTCGGGGAGCCCGGGGACGACTACACCCCGCGCCGGGTCGCTGGGACCGCCACGCCAGAACCACAGCGTGAACTGAACCTGCTCGCGAGCTACCGGGCCGCCAATGACGAGGTAACCCTCCAGGCTGGGAATGTAGGCCATTCCGCGGATGCCGTTGCCCTCGAGATCGAGGGTCGCCAGAGTGGTGGCCACTCGCGGCTCGGCCCCCGAGGCGAAAACTGCCTGCGGGTTTTCGAGGAAGGCGACGATCGCTCGCCGGTTCTCTAGCGGGCTACGGAAGCCGACCATCAATCGACGCTGATCAGGAGTCATCTCCAGCGCCTCGATGTTCAGCCCACCCTTCTGCTTCACCTCTCGTATCGCGGCCGCCGCAGCCAGGATCGGGTGTGCGGCCGTCAAGGCAGGCTTCAATCGCGTGCACACGACCGGTTCGATGACACGGTTGCCTTCGATGCGGAAGCGAACGAGCTTTTCGCGCGTAGCGCTCTCGTCTCCGGCGCTGTTCCGCGAATGGGAGCATGTGGCGTAGATATATCCCGCCGGGTCCACCGCCACCCCTTCGAGGTCGTCGAGTGCCGCGAACTGCCCGCCAGCTTCGCTCGCCTCGGGCATCTGTGGTGGAGTGCTGGTGACGCTGTGATCGGCATGCACGCTGACCAGGCTGAGCGGGTGCCGTTGCTCGTCCTCGACGACGATGAAGCGACCGTCGGCAAGTTGGTGGATTGCCGACGGCTCATGGATGCCGGTCAAGGGGCGAAAGATGGGGATCTCACTGAAAGCCAATAGCGGGTCTCCTGTCAAGGATGCCGACTCGTGGCACGCGGCATCTGCTTCGACTGCACGCCGGGAGTATCCACGCGTCCGCGACTTGCCGTCAATCGCTGACCGTATCCGCGCCGGTAGTTTGCCATGTGCTGCTGGCGCCGACGCTCCGCCATGTGCGGTTGCCGCGCTGGATTACTGGCGTGGCTTATGTCATTATCACGCCCTTTCAACAGGGTTTCCACGAGGTGCCGGTGGCACCCGTGCTTTCGCCCCGCCAACTGGTCGAACCGTCGGCGGTGGTCGGCGACCGACGGGGATGCGATGATTTCCGAGAAAGCGTATGGATGACTGACCCCTCCCGGCAGCGCCTCGAGCTCGATGAGGCGCTGCGCTCCGTTCGCCAGGCCTTCATGACCGTCGGCGCCTTCAGCTTTTTCATCAATCTGCTGATGCTGGCGCCGGCCATCTACATGCTGCAGGTCTATGACCGCGCGCTCGGCAGTGGCAACGTGACGACCTTGCTGATGCTGACTCTGATCACTCTCGGGCTGTTCGCGCTGATGTCGGTGCTCGAGTGGATCCGGTCGATGGTTCTCGTACGCATTGGCGCACGCCTCGATCTCGACATCAATACACGCGTCTTCAACGCCACTTTCGAACGCAACCTGCGGCAAGCCGGACAGAATCCGGCGCAGGCGCTGAATGATCTGTCGTCGATGCGGCAGACGCTGACCGGTGCCGGGCTGATTGCCCTCACCGACGCACCGTGGATGCCGATCTACCTGGTGGTGATCTTCATGCTGCACGTGCAGTTGGGGGTGTTTGCGCTGGTCGGAGTGGTGCTGCTGGTAGGGCTGGCGATAGCCAATGAACGGGTGTCGGCGGGGCCGCTGAGCGAAGCGCAGAAGCTCGGCATGGCGGCAAGTGCGCAAGCCAACAACCACCTGCGCAATGCCGAAGTGATCGAGGCGATGGGCATGCTGCCGGCGATTCGTGGCCGCTGGTTCGAGTTGCACCGGAAGTTTCTGGCGCAGCAGGCGCTGGCCAGCGACCGCGCCGGCATCCTCAACGCGCTGACCCGGTTCGCGCGCATTTCGATGCAGTCACTGGCTCTCGGCTACGGCGCCTTGCTGGCGATCAATGGCGAGGTGACCGCGGGCATCATGATTGCCGGTTCGATTCTCGTCGGCCGCGCACTGGCGCCGGTGGAGATGCTGATTGCCAACTGGAAACAACTGGTCTCCGCACGCGCCGCCTATGGCAGGCTGACCGCCTTGTTGCAAATGTATCCGGCGCGCGTCGCCGGCATGCAGTTGCCCCGACCGCTTGGCGAAGTGAGCGTCGAGAACGCGGCGACTGCGGCGCCGGGAAGCAAGACGCTGATTCTGCGAAACGTGAATTTCAAGCTGAAGGCCGGCGAAGTGGTCGCCGTCATCGGTCCGAGCGCCTCCGGCAAGTCGACCCTGGCGCGCCTGCTGGTGGGCGTCTGGCCGGCTCTGGCCGGATCGGTGCGGCTCGACGGCGCCGAGACCTTCAAGTGGAACAAGGACGAGCTGGGCCCCTATTTGGGCTATCTGCCGCAGGACATCGAGTTGTTTGGCGGCACAGTTGCCGAAAACATCGCCCGCTTTGGCGAGCTCGATTCCGAGAAGGTCCTCGCTGCGGCACAGGCGGCCGGGGTGCACGAGCTGATCCTGCTGCTCCCGGGCGGCTACGACACACCGCTCGGGGAGGCGGGCAGCGCGCTCTCCGGCGGTCAGAAGCAGCGCATCGGTCTGGCGCGGGCGCTCTACGGCGACCCGGCACTGATCGTCCTCGATGAACCGAATTCCAACCTTGACGACCAGGGCGAGGCAGCACTCGCCGAAACGATCCGGCGCCTGAAGGCGAGCAAGCGCACGGTGGTGATCATCACCCATCGGATGACGACGCTGGCGGTGGCGGACAGCATTCTGGTCATGCACGAAGGGACGGTGAAGGCGCACGGCCCGCGCGACCAGGTGCTGGCGGCGATGCGCGGGGGCAATGCGGCGCCTGCCGGCCAGCCGGACAAGGTGGTCCGCCCGGCATCGTCGGGGACGTCGGCCGGTGGCGTTCCCACGTCACCTGCGCTCGGCACCTGACGCAAGGAACCTCCGGATGACGATCAACATCTTCGAGCGAAAGAAGGGCGGCGCTGGCGACATCACCGACGTGACGGACGTGGCAGCGGAGAGCGTGAGCCCGGCCGGGCCGGCGGTCGATATCAATCACCGCCGGGCTTCCCGGCTGGGCTGGCTGGTGGTCGCTTTCGGCTTTGGTGGCTTCCTGCTGTGGGCAGGTCTTGCACCTCTTGACCAGGGTGTGCCGACCGGCGGCCAGGTGGTCGTGACCGGTAACCGCAAGGCCGTGCAGAACCTTGCCCCGGGAATGGTGCAGGCGATCCTGGTCAAGGACGGCGATGAGGTCAGAGGTGGCGACGTTCTGCTGCGCCTTGACCCGACGATGGCGCGCTCGCAGTACGAAGTGGCACGTAGCCAGTGGCTGGTCGTCAAGGCGGCCGAGGCGCGGCTGCTGGCCGATGTCGAGGGTCGTTCGGAGATCGTCTTTCCGGAGGATCTGTTGCGGGAGAGTGACGATCCGCGGGCGGCGAGCGCGATGTCCGTACAGACGCAGTTGCTGCGTTCCCGGCGCGCCGGCCTGCAGGCCGAACTGGCGGCCATGAAGAATACGCTGGCAGGCCTGCAGTCCTCCGTCAAGGGCCTCGAGGCCACTCGCCGGGCGAAGGAAGAGCAAACGAAACTGCTGCTCGATGAGCTCAAGGGCTTGCGCGAGCTGGCCGCCGAAGGCTATCTGCCGCGCAATCGCCTGTCCGAGCAGGAGCGCCTGCTGGCGCAACTGAGCGGTGCCATCTCCGAGGATCTCGGCAATCTCGGCCGCACGCAGCAGACGATCGGCGAGATCCGGATGCGCATGCTGGCGCGCCAGCAGGAGTACGACAAGGAGGTCGAGAATGGTCTCGCCGAGGCGCAGAAGGAGGCCACTTCCCTCGATAGTCGGCTCAAGGGACTGGCCTTCGAACTGGCCAATACCGAAGTGCGCGCCCCTTCGGAGGGGGTGATCGTCGGGCTGAGCGTACACACCGTCGGTGGCGTACTCGCTGCTGGAACGCCCTTGATGGAGGTGGTGCCGAAAAACGAGCCTCTGCGCGTCGATGTCCAGGTGCCGACGACGCTGATCGACAAGGTGAGGCCCGGATTGCCGGTGGAAATCTCCTTTCCGGCCTTCAACCAGAGGACGACGCCGCAGATTGCCGGTGAATTCGTTCAGGTCGCTGCCGATGCGACGACCGACCCGCAGGGCAGGATCCCGCCGTATTACCGTGGGCAAGTGGTGGTGACGGCAGACGGTATGAAGAAACTGAAAGCGCACGAGATCAAGCCGGGAATGCCCGCCGAGGTATTCATCAAGACCGGCGAGCGAACGATGTTGAACTACATCTTCAAGCCGCTGGGGGATCGGATGCGGTCCGCCTTGACCGAGGAATGAGCATGTGGCAACCGCTTGCCACACTGCTCGTCGCCTGCAGCCTGCCACTACTGTCGGCCGGCGCGCGCGCTGCCGGGCTGATCGACGCCTACCAGGCGGCACGGCAGAATGAGCCGACCTTTCGGGCGGCGCGCTACGAGCGGGATGCCGGTCAGTACGCCATCGCCATTGGTCGCGCCGGTCTGCTGCCGAATCTCTCGATCACCGGTTCATACTCGCAGAACAAGGGCGAGCGGGAGTCAACGGTGGTCGACGTGACACAGAATCTCGACTACCGGGACACAGTCAGCGCGGTCATCCTGCGCCAGCCGCTCTTTAACTACGACAGCTTCGTACGCTACCAGCAAGGGGGTGTTCAGGCGGCCTATAGCGATGCGGTCTTCGACCGCAAGGAGGCCGAGCTGGCGGTAAAAGTCACCGCCGCTTATCTGGACGCCCTTTTTTCGATGGATCGACTGGCGCTGGCCGATGTCGAGATTGCCGCCTACGGCGCGCAGCGCGAACTGGCCGAACGGCGCCGCAAGGGCGGCGAGGGGACGATCACCGATGTCGCCGACGCCGAGTCGAGATTGCAGCTTGCCCGCGCCGGGCGGGCGGACGCCCTTGACCGGGTCGCGGTGGCGATGCGCAAGCTCGAGGGTATGACTGGCCAGCCGATGCAACCTTTGTGGATCCTGCGCCCGGATTTCATGCCGACCGGCGTGCAGCCCGGCCGTCTCGACGCGTGGGTCGCCCTGGCGCAGGATCACAACCCGGAGATTCGTTCACGGCGCAAGGCCTATGAACTGGCAAGCCTGGAAGTCGATCGTAATCGTGCCGGCCATATGCCGCAGCTGGATCTGGTGGCGCGGTCGACGCGAGCCGACAACGAGACCATCTCGACGCTCAACCAGAAGAGCACGATCAATAGCGTAGGCGTCCAGCTCAACATTCCGCTGTTTGCGGGCGGAAGGGTCTCGGCCCTCACCGACCAGGCGATTGCCAACCGTGAGCGCGCACTGGCCGAACTCGATGCCGCGGCGAACGACGTTCTCGTCGAGGTGACGCGCCAATTCCTGGCCGTCGAAACAGGCGCCAGCAAGGTCACCGCGTACCGCAAGGCGGTCGACGCCAGCATCGTCGCCGTCGAAGGCAGCAAGCGCGGAATGATGGCCGGAATTCGCACCAACACCGACGTCCTCGATGCCGAGCGTGTGATGTTCGGGGCCAAGCGCGATCTTTTCCAGGCGCGCTACGAAGTTCTGGTCAGCACCTTGCAGCTCAAGGCGGCGGCTGGCGTCCTGTCGGAAGCGGACGTGGCGGAGATCGCCATGCTCCTCCGCCCGTTGCACTGATTCGCGCACACTCAGCGCACATCGTTCAACGACCAGTCGTATTCCAGAAACTCGAGCTTGTAGTCGCCGCTGCGCACGCGTGCCTGCGCCTCCGGCGTGTCCGCCAGGGATGCCGCGTACCGGGCGAAGGTGCCGGAGAGCGTGCTGAAACCGGCGTGGCCCTTGGCAAAGTCCTTGCCGTACCAGTCGAAGATCTTCGACACCTGCAGCTTGCCGGTGGCGGGCTCGAAGCGGTTGCGACTGCGATCGGCCAGGAAGCGACGCATGCCGTCGTCGAGTTGCGCATCGATGCGTTCGCCGGTGAAGGCTTCATTGCGCAGCATCGGACAGCCGACCGACGCGCAGACGACGGCGGCATGGATGCGCGGGTCGTCGAAGGCGCCTGGGGCGCGGATGAGGCCGTGTTCGATGTCGTCGAGAGAGCGTTCCTGGCCGAGCAGGATGAAGAATTTCCGCTTCCAGGGCGACTGGAAGACGCTGCCGAGGTCCTTGATCGATTTGAGATCCGGGTACCTGCCGAGTACCAGATCGATCGTCCACGCGTTGTAGGCGTTGACCAGGAAAGCCAGCCGGCGGGCCTTCGGCCAGCTGCGATAGTCGGCCTCGGTCACTTTCGAGACGCTCTCGAGGTAAGCCTGCAGCAGCTTGCGGTCGCTCAGCATGCCGGCGTAGCGTACTTGCGACGCATTACCGCCCTGGGTGAGGACGACGTGCTTCCTGAGCAGCGAGTCCCACGCCGTATGACTGTGGTCGAAGGCGGTGGCCGCGGTGGCGCTGAGCATCAACAGCAGCCCGAGGACGAGTTTGCGCATGCGCGTCATGCCTGGCCGAGCCGCCAGGCGTGGAAGCGGGCGACCCAGGCGAGCAGTTTCTGCGGGGCATGCGCCTTCTTCCAGTTGCCGGCGACGTACTTGTTGGCTTCGGCGAGGGTCGGGTAGATGTGGATGGTGCCGAGAATGCGGTTGAGACCGATGCCCTGGCGCATGGCCAGCACGTACTCCGCAATCAGGTCGCCGGCGTGCTCGCCGACGATGGTGACGCCGAGGATCCGGTCCTTGCCGGGAACGGTGAGCACCTTGATGAAACCGTGCGCCTCGCCGTCGGCGATCGCCCGGTCGAGGTCGTCGATTCCGTAGACCGTTACTTCGTGCGCGATGTTGCGCTCGCGTGCCTCGCTCTCGTTGATCCCGACGCGAGCCACTTCGGGTTCGACGAAGGTCGCCCAGGGGATGACCGAATAATCGGCGCGGAACTTCCTGAAGGGGTCGAAAAGGGAATTGACCGCGGCGTACCAGGCCTGATGCGCGGCCGTGTGCGTGAACTGAAACGGCCCGGCAACGTCGCCGGCGGCATAGATGTTGGGGTACTTCGTCTGCAGGAAGTCGTTCGTCTCGATCGTGCGGCCGGCCGCAATGCCCAGTTCTTCAAGGCCATAGCCGGCGATGTTGGCCACCCGGCCAACGGCGACTAGCAGCGCATCGAAGGGAATGCGCACCTCCTGGCCCTGGTGTTCGGCGACCAGGATCTTCTCGCCGTCCTCGATGACGAACTTCCTGGCCTCATGATTGACCAGTACGGCGATGCCTTCGGCGCGGAAGCGCTGCATGACCAGTTCGGACACTTCCGGATCCTCGCGCACCATGATTCGTGGACCGTGCTGCACCTGCGTGACGCTGGCACCGCAACGCGCGAAGGCCTGCGTCAACTCGCAACCGATGGGGCCGCCGCCGAGGACCAGCAAGCGGCGTGGCAGTTCGCGCAGGTCCCAGACGGTATCGGAGGTGAAGTAGCCCACCGCCTCGATGCCCGGAATCGGCGGTATGAAGGGGCGGGCACCCGTAGCGATGACGATGCTGCGCGCGCTGAGTCGTTCGCTCTCGCCGCTGTTGCGGACGATGTCGACCTCCCAGGGCGAGACGATCGTCGCCGTTCCCTCGATGACCTCGACGCCAAGCCCGCTGTAGCGTTCTGCCGAGTCATGCGGCTCGACGGTTCTGATCACCCGCTGTACGCGCTCCATGACGTCGGCGAAGTCGAACTCGGCGCGCGCACTGCGGATGCCGAACTCCTGCGCGCGGCGCATGTGCGATAGCAGTTTGGCCGAACGGATCAGCGCCTTGGAGGGTACGCAGCCGGTATTCAGGCAGTCGCCCCCGAGCTTGTGTTTCTCGATCAGCGTCACCTTGGCCTTGACCGCCGCGGCGATATAGGCGGTGACCAGGCCCGCCGACCCGGCACCGATGACGATCAGGTTGCGGTCGAAGCGAGCCGGGCGCTGCCAGCCCGCATAGACCTTCCGGGCCGCCAGCGTGCCGACGATCTTCTTGGCGATCAGGGGGAACAGCCCGAGCAGAACGAAGGAGCCGAGCAGCGCCGGCGAGAGGATTCCCGCCGGCGAATCGATCTTCGCCAGTTGAGTTCCGGCGTTGACGTAGACCAGCGTGCCGGCGAGCATGCCGATCTGGCTGACCCAGTAGAAGGTCCACGTTCGGATCGGCGTCAGGCCCATCAGCAGGTTGATGACGAAGAAGGGAAAGACGGGCACCAGGCGCAAGGTGAACAGGTAGAAGCCACCTTCCTTCTCGACGCCGGCGTTGATCGCCCGCAAGCGGTCGCCGAAGCGCTTCTGCACCCAGTCGCGGAGCAGGAAGCGCGAGACGAGGAAGGCGAGGGTGGCGCCCAGCGACGAGGCGAAGGAAACCAGCAGCAAGCCCCAGAAAAGCCCGAAGACGGCGCCGCCGACGAGCGTCATCACGGCGGCACCCGGCAGCGACAGGCCGGTCACCGCGACATAGGCGACGAAGAAGGCCAGCGCCGCCTTCAGGGGCTGCGCCGCTCGCCAGGCCTCGATCGCCGCCTGCTGGCTCTTGAAGTAGTCAAGGCTAAGGAAGCGTCCGAGATCCAGCCCGAAGTAAGTCAGGACCAGCGCGGCCAGCGCCGCCAGCAGCAGGAGTCGTCGAATGTTCATGGCAGGGCTTTCCTTGGTTGTTGAGGCGTACAGCCCTCTGTCGTCCGGGAGCGGCCGCTCCTTACACGCTGCTGCCACTGGCCCGGCCGGGTGGCGCGGAAAGCAGCGGCCGTGCTCGGGCCGGCGCCGCGCGACCCGTTAGGCACCTTGCGGACGCCACGGCTCCGCTATCGGGATGGCGCCGCGAGCAACAGCGCCGGCAGCGCAGAGAGGTCGCTGATTTCGCCGTCCGGCATTGCCGGAATCCGTTCCGGCGCCTGGGCGAAGCGGTTGCACCAGACGACGCGCAGGCCCGACGCCTTGGCGGAAAAGGCATCCCAGGCATTCGAGGAGAGGAAACAGAGTGCTGCCGGCGCGATCCCCAGGCGGTCGCTGGCCAGGCGATAGACCGAGGGGTGTGGCTTGAAGACGCCTACTTCCTCGACCGAAAGGATAGCGTCGAACGCTCCGTCGAGACCACTGCTGCGCACTACTGCCGCGAGCATGGCCGGCGTGCCGTTGGAGAGAATCGCCGTCTTCAGTCCGCTGGAGCGGAGCTGTCGCAGCGTCTTCGGGACTTCGGGATAGGTCTGCAGGTGGAGATAGAGATCCATCAGGCGCGTGCGCAGGCCCGGGCGGTCGAGTTTCAGCGTCGCCAGGGCGAAGTCGAGTGCGTCGCCGGTGACCTGCCAGAAATCGGCGTGTCGGCCGGCGAGCCCGCGCAGCCAGGTGTATTGCAGTTGCTTCTGGCGCCAGAGTTCGGACAGGCGCTGCCAGTCGTCGCCAAGTTCGTCGCTGGCGGTGCGCGCCGCGCTGTTGAAATCGAAAAGCGTTCCGTAGGCGTCGAAAACGCAGGCTGCGATGCCGTCGAGGGGCTGATTGTCCATGATCGATGATTCCTGTCTATCAAGGAGGTGGCGACAAGACCACGGAGATACTCACCGGTCCGCGCTTGCCGGGTACGCCGCCGTCAGGCGCCGCAGGTCGGTGCGGCTGCCACCTCGTCGCCAAGCGCGCCGCCGCAGCTCGATCCCTGTCCCGCCGTGCAGCCGTAGCAGTGGTCGGCGACCCGGATGGCGCAGCCATCGAGCGCGGCGGCGCTGATGTCGGTGAGGTGCAGGCGAGGGCGCCCGGCGCGGCCTATCGGCAGGCCAAGCTGCTGGTTGAAGTCGCAATCGTAAAGATAGCCCTGCCAGTCGACCGACAGCAGATTGCGGCACATCACCTGCTCGACGTTATCGTCGCGGTGCGCGCTACGGAGCAACTGCATGTAGTTGTTGAACTGACCCTTGGAGACCAGCATCGAGCCAAACCGCTGGATCGGCATGTTGGTCAGCGTGAACAGCTGGTTGAAGACGATGCCGAACTCGCCCCCCAAATGCTCCCGGTAGGCGGCCGCCAGGGGTGCTTGTGGCGGCGGCAGTACCGGTCCCTGCGGATTGAACACCAGATTCAGGACCAGGCCAGTAGCGGGCAGGCCGTAACCGAGGGCATTCAGCTGGCGCAGGGCCCTGATGCTGGCGTCGAAGGTTCCCTTGCCGCGCTGGCGGTCGACGTTCTCGCCAAGATAGCAGGGCAGCGAAGCAACCACCTCGACGCGATGCATCGCCAGAAACTCCGCCAGATCCGCATGGCCCGGTTCCTCGAGGATGGTCAGGTTGCAGCGGTCGATCACTCGCAGGCCGCGTTGCCGTCCGGCGATCACCAGTCGGCGGAAATTGGGGTTGAGTTCCGGTGCGCCTCCGGTGAGATCCAGAACCTTGACTTCGGGGCTGGCGGCAATGAAGGCGAGCAGCGCGTCGATTGTTTCGGCGGTCATCTCCTCCTTGCGCTGCGGCCCGGCATTGACGTGGCAATGCAGGCAGCTCTGGTTGCAGCGATAGCCGAGATTGACCTGTACGGTTTCCACCGACCGTCGGGTCAAGGCCGGAAAGTCAGTGGTCATGAGAAGGGGCAGGGTGACGTGCATGTTGGCAGGTTCTCCAGTGGAATCGTGGTTGGTCTTCTCGCCTTGGTCGTCCGGCAGAGGATGTTCCTTACAGCCCTCGATCGGTGTGCGGGCCCGACGCTGGTGCGACGAGGCCTGTCACGCAGGTAGCCGGCCGGTCCATCCACGCCAGCTTGCCACAACTGGCCATCGGTTTCAGCTTTCTGACCAGCGGCAGGCCGGTGAGCAAGTCGCCACCCATGGCGGACGATGCGGGTAGACCTCGTAACGCAGAAGGGCAGAGCGTTGCATGAATGAGGAATTCTCATGCATCGGATGAGAATTCATCGTTTGTCTACGTCACGTTGGCGACCTAAAGTTCCCATCGACCCTGGCATGACGAGAGGTCCTTGCAATACACCCAAATACACCTGACCTCGATCGTCACGAGGTCATTCACAAGCAGAAGGAGAAGGAAAATGGCGGCGGACATCCCCGTACTCGGGGCGAGTTTCACCATTCTTGTCATGGTTGCCTTTCTGGCGTCACCGGGCATAGGTGTGGTTGTTGATTGGTTCGCCCGTCATCGTCAGCACGGCGGCAACGCACGGTAGTACGTCGCGGCCGGGCCAGCTGCTTGGTTCCCCCTGTCTCCGCGCTGCCCGCGGAGTTTCCCCGTAGGTTCTCGCGCGCCAGCCACTGAGGGAGCGCGTCTCGAAATGGGGCCGGCGTCGCCGATTCGCCGACACCGGCCGTCGACCTGCGGACTTCTTCGCGTGCCCGAGCGATCCCTGCTGCGCCCGCGTTTTTCACGGCCGGCATACCCAAGGGCTCGCGCCTGAGTTGGGCCGGGCGTCGCCATGCGCGCCCGCTGTCCCGCGTCGCGCCGGCTGTCCATTCCCCGCATCCCCTTTTGGTCATACACTTGTGCGCATGTGGCGGCGGCTGTGCGCAGCCACCTGATCTGGAGGCACAGGTGCATCGGCGATGACGAGTTCGAACGGAAGTCCCTTCCTCTCGGTGATTCTGCCGGTACTGAATGAAGCCGAGACGGTGACCCGGCAACTCATGGCGTTGCGCGTTTTCAGGGAGCGCGGTGCCGAGTTGGTGCTGGTAGACGGCGGCAGTTCCGACGGAACGCCGGCTCTCGCTGCCCCGGAGGTCGATCAGCTAATCGTATCGGCGCGCGGGCGGGCGATGCAGATGAACGCCGGGGCGCTCGCCAGTCAGGGACAGGTACTGCTGTTTCTGCACGCCGACACGGCGCTGCCGCTGGCGGCCGACGATCTGATTCGCCGCGCCATCACCACGGGTGCCTGCTGGGGACGTTTCGACGTACGAATTGACGGCCGCCAGCCGCTGCTGCGTGTCGTCGAGCGGATGATGAACTGGCGCTCGCGCCTGACCGGGATAGCCACCGGCGACCAGGCGATTTTCGTTCGGCGCGAGGTCTTCGAGACGGTGGGTGGCTATCCGGAGTTGCCCTTGATGGAGGACATCGCCTTGTCGAAGCGCCTCAAACGCCTTGCCCGGCCCGCCTGCCTGCGCCAAAGAGTCGTCACTTCCGCGCGTCGCTGGCAGAAGCATGGCGTCCTGCGCACCATCCTGCTGATGTGGTGCCTGCGTGCCCGTTACTTCCTCGGTGCGGATCCACAGCAGCTGGCGATTCTCTACGGCTATGCGCCACGGCAGCGCTGAACCGGTCCATGTCGCCGTCATGGCGCGTGCGCCGCAGCCTGGCGCGGCCAAGACCCGCCTGATCCCCGCGCTCGGCGCCGTCGGCGCCGCGCGCCTGCAACGTCGCTTCACCCTGCAGGCGCTGGTCGAGGCCAGCCGCGCGGCGACCGGTGGCGTGATCCTGTGGGGGGCGCCGCATTGTCAGCATCGTTTCTTTCGCGCCTTGCGCCGCCGCCTTGCTGTCGAATTGCGCAGCCAGTCGGAGGGTGACCTTGGCGCACGCATGGCGGCGGTGTTTGCGGCGTATTCCGGCCCGGTGGTGCTGATCGGCACCGACTGCCCGGTCTTGCTGGGCGCGCACCTGGTCGCTGCAGCGCGGGTGTTGCGTGGCGATGGGGATGGCCCGAACGATGCGGTGTTCGTCCCCGCCGAGGATGGCGGCTACGTGCTCGTTGGTCTGCGTGGCCCGCAACCGCGCCTCTTCGAGGGTATCGACTGGGGTAGCGAGCGGGTCATGGCGCAGACCCGGGAGCGCCTGTCCGAGCTTGGCTTGCGCTGGGTCGAGCTGCCGACCTTGTGGGACGTCGATCGGCCCGAGGACCTGCCGCGCCTGGCCACGCTGGAGGGATACCGGGCGTGGAGCCCATGAATACGAACCGTCGCCGGATGTCGCTGGCGCTGGTGGCCGTGTTGCCGGCCGTCGGCACCGCGGGTGTGGCTTCGGTGTTCTCTGCCCGCGCCGCGGAGAGTCCGGGCCCACTACGCATCGACTTGCCGCGTTTTTCGACCAACCTGCCCGGAAAGCGCTTGCCCGCTGGCTGGGCGCATCAGACGCTACCCTCGGTCGAGCGGCGGAACAGCTTTGATCTCCTGGCCGAGGATGACGGAAGCGTGCTGCGCGTGACTTCCGATCGCTCCGCTTCGAGTCTGGCGGTGTCGTTGCGGGTCGATGCCGCGGCCACGCCCCTGCTCAGGTGGCGCTGGTGGGTCTCGCATGCGCTCGCCGGTTCCGACCTGCGGCGCAAAGCCGGAGACGATTACGCGGCTCGTGTCTACGTCCTCTTTGACCTGCCGCTGGATCGGTTGAGTCTCGGCGACCGAATGAAGATTTCCGCGGCGCGCTTGCTGCACAGCGCCGAACTTCCCGCCGCCGCTCTGTGCTACGTCTGGGGAACGGCGCAGGTCGCCGGCGAGACGGGTTGGAATGCCTATACCGATCGCCTGCGGATGATCGTCGTTGATTCGGGGAATGCGCACGCCGGGCAGTGGAGGGAGGTCCGGCGCGACGTTGCTGCCGATTTTCGCGACGCCTTCGGCGCTCCGGTGCCGCCTGTCTCGGGCGTTGCGCTGGCTGCCGATACCGACAACACGGGCGGCACGGTTGAGGCGCGTTTTAGTGATCTCTGGTTCGAGGCGCGCCGGTAGGGCCCACGGCGAGCCCCGGTCGGCGCTCGCCGTGGGCGGCCACAGCCTACTGAACCTGCTGGATGCCGGCAAGGACCCAGCCGCTCTTGCCGTCGCGGGGCTTGATCAGGTGCCAGATTTCGTCGACCGGCTCGGGCGCGGCCGCCTTGTCCTCGCGGATCAGGCCGGTGAAGCGTACGCTGACGAGATAGCGTGATTCCTCTTCGGCGACATCGAGTACCTGGGCGTCGATGGAGACCACATCGGTTTCCTGCGCCACGGGGCCGCGATCAGCGATATTCATTCGTACCTCGGCAAACATCTCCGGCGTCGTAAACTCGCGAATATCGTCGAGGTTACCGGCGTCGTTGGCGGCCTGCAGGCGGATGAAGCTGATTTTGGCGTTGCGCACGAAGCCCTCGACGTCGAAGTCGGCCGGGATGTTGCCGCCGGCGGTGACCGCTTCGGTCGACGTGCCGGCCGGCATCGATGGCCCAGCCTCCACGCGTGCCATACCGCCGTTAAGAGCATCCGGCGCGGCGTACTGAAATCCCCCGGCTCCGGCCAAAGCAGGTTGTTGGGCGGCGGCGCGGCGGCGCATGACGAAGCCAATCGCTACCATCACGGCCACCACCAGCAGACCGATCATAAGCATCGAAGCAAGTTCTTCTCCGAACCCAAAGTGGGAAGCCAGCGCGGCGAGACCGAGGCCCGCGGCAAGGCCGGCAAGCGGACCCATCCACGAACGCTTGGGTTGGGCCGCGGCTGCTGCGGCTGTTGGTGCCTTGGCGGCGCTCGCGGCCATGGCTGGCGAGCCGGCCGGGGACTTGTCTGCGCTCACGGCTTCGCGTTGCATGCCTGACGACTTGCCTGCGCCGAGGCGTTTGCTGGCAGCTTCCGCGTCGCCGATCGTCAATGTCAGTGTCAAGCCGAATGCAAGAACGGCGGTCAGCATCGATAGCATTTTCATCAGTTTCTCCTATAAGTCAAGGGTGTCGACGGACGGAGAATAGGTGTCTGGCTGAAGGAAGAAAAGCAGAATTATGTGGCGCGATAGTTCGAGAAAACAGGATTGTTATCCCTTCTGGCGCATAGGGACCGCGGTCAATGGTGCGGGCGCCCGGGAACGCCGCGCGCGGGCCGGCTTCGCGGTTGGGTCGGTTCTCCCGTTTTCACCGGCGGTCGGCGTCGAGGTGCGGAATACCTCGTCGCGGGCAACCTGGATGATGGCGACGATGGCTGGGTGGCTCAAGCGACGCTCGGTGGTGATGGCGAAGAGCTGTTCGCTGATCGATTCGATGCGTCCAACGACAACGACGCGATACTGATCCGTGACGTAGGCGGCAATCGCCGTTGGTGCGACGAACAGCCCGGCACCGGCTTGTCCGAACGATTTGAGCAGCGCACTGTCGTCGAACTCGCCAACGATTCGCGGGTACACCTGCCTGGCCTCGAACCACTGCTCGAGGCGCGCGCGGATCGCCACGTCGTCGCCCGGCAGCAGGAAAGGAGCGCCCTGGAGCAGATCGGGAAAGCTGCCGCCGAGCGTCTCCGCCAGTTCGGGCGCGGCGAAAACGCTGAGGTCGCTGTCGCCGAGGAGGTGACTGTAGCCGCGTACATTCAGATTCGTGGGCATCGGCCGGTCGGCGATCACCATGTCGAGGCGGTGCACCGCCAGGTCGCCAAGAAGTGCGTTCAGGCGCCCCTCACGACAAATCAGGCGGACCGCTTCCGGCAGGTGCAGGGCCGGCGCAACGAGGCGATGGGCCACCGATTTCGGCACTGAATCGGCGATGCCGACGGCGAACGGGAGAATCTTGCGCGTCGTCTGGTCACGCGCGACGTCGAGAAGTTCGTCGCCGAGCGAGAAGATCTCGTCGGCGTAGCTCAGAATGCGTCGGCCTGCCTCGGTGAGTTCGAGGCCGCGTCCGGCGCGGCGGAGCAGTTCGACGCCGAGCGCTTCTTCGAGCTCGCGCAACTGACCGCTCACCGCCTGCGGGGTGAGGTGCAGTTGTTCGCAGGCGCGCGCGATCGATCCCGACTTGGCGACCATCCAGAAGTAGCGCAGGTGCTTGTAGTTGAGTGCGGACATGTGCGGGATGATGGTAGGAAAACGGAACTTAGAGTACAGGATATTCGATTTGTTCGATGTTTTGCCTTGTCCTAGACTGGTGGCTCTTTCGACTCGGGAGGAGAAATAGCATGCAGATCGTCATCCAGGCCAGGGGCTTTGATCTAAGCGCAGGATTGCGCGAACATGTCGAGCGGCGCCTGCACTTCGCCCTCGACTGGGCGCAGTACCACGTCAGCCGGATTGTCGTCAGCCTGTCCGATATCAACGGCCCACGCGGCGGCGAGGACAAGCGCTGCCAAATCCGGGTTGCCATGGCCGGGGCTCCCGAGGTCGCCATCGACGATATCGAGAGCGATCTTTACCTCGCCATCGATCGAGCCGTCGACCGAGTCGGACGGACGCTCTCGCGCCGGCTCGCCCGCCAGCGGGAGCATCGCCACGACCGTCCTGGAGTGGCCAGGTCGGCCCCCGAGGCGGCGGCGGAAATCATGGTGTCGGCACCTTCAGGCGCATGAGACAGTGGCGCTTGCACCGGTCGTCGCCGCGACTCTCCAGTGCCCGGCGGGCCTCACCGGGTTTGATCGGCAGTTTCGGCAAGCAGGGCATGCTGGCAGCACCGGGATAGATTCATGAAACGTATCATGCTGCTCATTGCAACCAATCTGGCGATCGTGCTGGTGCTCGGCATCGTCAGCACGCTCACCGGGGCGAACAGGTTCTTCACCAGCGGTGGCCTCGATTTTGGCCGGCTGCTCTTCTTTGCGCTGATCATGGGCTTCGGCGGTGCGTTCATCTCGCTGTGGTTGTCGAAGACCATCGCCAAGTGGAGCACCGGCGCCCGGGTTGTCGAATCGCCGGCCAACTCGACCGAGTTCTGGCTGCTTGAAACGGTCGGCCGATTTGCACAGAAGGCCGGGTTGCCGATGCCCGAGGTCGCCATCTACGAGGGCGAGCCGAATGCGTTTGCCACTGGTGCGAGCCGCAACAGTTCCTTGGTGGCGGTCTCTACCGGCTTGCTGCAGAGCATGACGCGCGCTGAGGCCGAGGCGGTGCTCGCCCACGAAGTCGCACACATTGCCAATGGCGACATGGTGACCTTGACGCTCATCCAGGGCGTCGTGAACACCTTCGTGATCTTCCTTGCCCGCGTCGTCGGGTGGTTCGTCGATTCGGCGCTGCGCAAGGGCGGTGACGAGCAGTCGGGGCCCGGTATCGCCTACACCATCACCGTTGTGATTTGCGACATCGCCTTCGGCATCCTGGCCAGCATTATCGTCATGTACTTTTCGCGGGCACGCGAGTTCCGCGCCGACGCCGGCGCCGCGCAGTTGATGGGCACGCCGCGACCGATGGTCGCCGCACTCCGCCGCCTGGGCGGCATGGAAGCCGGCAATCTGCCGCAGAACGTCGCCACGGCGGGCATCAACGCGCGTCCCGGGTGGCTGGATCTGTTCTCCAGCCACCCGCCGATCGCCAGGCGCATCGAGGCGCTGGAGCACGCCGGCTGATCCCCGGCTGCTGCCGGCAGGTGAGGCTTCGCCTCCCGGCAGCACGGCGCAGGAGGGTGAACGGCGGCTTTGCGCCGCGCAAACTCGGCTATAATCGGCCGCGAACCGTTCTCATCTTCGCTTCGCCGCAGGCCAGTCTCGGGGGTCGCCCATGCGCAATGAATCCTTGACGCCGGAAGCCGTGCCCGCTTCGCCGGTCGGCTTGTCGCCGCCGATTTCGCCGGTGACGTCGCGGCACCCGAAAGGCGCGCTGGTAGACAAATTCGGGCGCCACGTTACCTACATTCGGCTGTCGATTACCGACCGTTGCGACTTCCGGTGCAGTTACTGCATGGCCGAGGAGATGACCTTCCTGCCGCGGGCGCAGGTGCTGACGCTCGAGGAATGCCTGCGTATTGCCGGCACGTTCGTCGATCTCGGGGTGACCAAGGTACGCGTGACCGGCGGCGAACCGCTGGTCCGTCACAACGCGATCTGGTTGCTCGAGCGGATTGCCGGGCTCTCCGGCCTGAAAGAGCTGGTGATCACGACGAACGGTTCGCAACTCGATCGCTTTGCTGCCGCCTTGCGCGCTGCCGGCGTTCGGCGGATAAACGTCAGCCTCGATACTCTGCGTTCCCAGCGTTTTCGGGAGATTACCCGCGTCGGCGATCTCGCCAAAGTGCTACGTGGTCTCGATGCCGCGCAGGCAGCGGGCTTCGAGCGCCTCAAGCTGAACACGGTGATGATGCGCGGCGTCAACGACGATGAACTCATTGACCTCGTGCAGTTCGCCGTCGACCGGGCGATCGACATCGCTTTCATCGAGGAAATGCCGCTCGGCGACATCGGCCACGCCCGGCAATCGACTTACTTCGGCAGTGAGGAAGCGCTGGCGCGTCTGCAGACCCGCTTCGTCCTGCTGCCGTCGACCGAAACGACGGGTGGACCGGCGCGCTATTGGCGGATTCCCGGCACGTCGACGCGCGTCGGCTTCATCGCACCGCACAGCCACAATTTTTGTGACACGTGCAACCGCGTACGCATCACTGCACGCGGCGAACTGTACCCGTGTCTCGGCAACAATGATGCCGGCAAATTGCTGCCACTGTTGCGTGCCTACCCGAGCGACGATGGCCCGCTGCGCGCAGCGATCGTCCGCACGCTCGGCATCAAGGCCAAGGGCCACGACTTCGGCAACCAGATGAGCACGCCGCAGGTGGTACGTTTCATGTCGATGACCGGTGGCTGACCGTTCGCCGGCGCGACCTGTCGCGCCTTATGTCAGCCCGTCATTGAAGCCACTAATTGAAGCCAGCCGCCGATGAGCCTTGCCGCCGAATTCAGTTGCCTCAGTGATCACGACCCCGACTCGCTGTCGGCAGACCAGGCACGCGCCTTCATTCGCCGCCAGTTGACGCCGGTGCGCACCCGGGAGCGCGTGGCGCTGCGCGGCGCTCTCGGGCGGGTGCTCGCCTGCGACCTGCTGGCGCCGTTCAATGTGCCGGGGCACGACAATTCGGCCATGGACGGCTATGCCGTTCGCCATGCGGACGTCGCCAACGGCGGCAACACCCGCTTGCGCGTACTGGGGACCGCCCTGGCCGGGAAAGCCTTTGCCCAGCCCATCGGAGAAGGTGAGTGTGTGCGCATCATGACCGGCGCGCCGCCGCCGGTCGGGGCCGATACGGTGGTGGTCCAGGAAGTCGTTGCACTTGACGGCGATCACATCGTCGTGCCACCCGGGCAACGTCTCGGCCAGCATATCCGGCGTGCCGGTGAAGATCTCGCTGCCGGCAAGCCGGCGCTGGTTGCCGGGCGCTTGCTTCGCCCGGCCGAGATCGGGCTGATCGCTTCGCTCGGTTGTGCCGAGGTCAGCGTCTTCCGGCGCTTGCGTGTCGCGTTCCTGTCCACCGGCGACGAGTTGTGCTCGATCGGCACGCCACTCGGCGAGGGTCGGGTCTATGACAGCAACCGCTACACGATCTTCGGGATGCTCACGCGCATGGGCTGCGAGGTGCTTGATCTGGGCGTCGTCCGCGACGACCCGGCGACGATGGAAGCGGCCTTTCGCGAGGCCGCGGCGGCGGCAGATGTGGTGATCAGCAGCGGCGGCGTTTCGGTTGGCGAGGCCGATTTTGTCAAGGGGCTGATGGCGGAGCTTGGCGAAGTCCTGTTCTGGAAGATCGCCATGAAGCCGGGTCGCCCGATGGCTTTTGGCCGCCTTCGTGTGGATGGTGAGGAGATCTGTGGTGAGCGGGGTGGCGCGGCCTGGCTGTTCGGTTTGCCGGGCAATCCGGTGGCGGTCATGGTCACTTTCTATCAGTTCGTTCGTGAGGCGCTGTACGCGCTGATGGGCGCTGACCCGGTGCCGGTCGTACCCTTGCTGCCGGCGCTGTGCACCGGGGCACTGAAGAAGGTTGCCGGACGGACCGAGTTTCAACGCGGCATTCTCAGCCTGGTGGATGGGCAGTGGCGCGTCCGCCCGGCGGCTGCGCAGGGCTCGGGTGTGCTGCGCTCGATGGCGGATGCCAACTGCTTCATCGTCCTCGAGCATGATCGCGGCAACGTCGCCGCCGGCGACCAGGTCGGGGTACAGTTGTTCGACGGGTTGGTCTGAGCGAGTTCCGGAGCGAGTTCCGCACCGACTGCGCGCCATCCGCGTCGGCGAGAGAGATGCCATGAACGAATTGATGAGCAGGACGATCGCCTATTTCTGGCTGCCCGAGACCAAGTACGTCATTGCGGCCATGCTTGTCTTCGCCCTGCTGTCGCTGCATCAGTTGCCCAACGAACGTCGGCGGGTTCGCAACACGGTGGTGCTGTTCGTGATGTGCCTGGCGGGGCAGTTCGTCGGGGCATTGCTCGAGGCCTTGAGTTACTCTCGTGCTGCGGTGGTGATCCACGAGATTTTCGTCATCGGCTCGGGCTTTGCGCTCTTTCGTCTGTTTGGCCATGTCGTCTTCCGGATCGCCCTGCCGCGGCTCGGCATCGTCGTTGCCCGGATTGCCGAGGACATCATCCTGCTGGTCGTTTACAGTGCCTTCGTCCTGGCACGCCTGCACCTCGTCGGACTGGATCCGTCGAGTCTGCTGACTACCTCGGCGGTGATCACTGCCGTGCTCGCCTTCGCGATGCAGGATACTCTCGGCAATGTCCTGGGCGGGGTGGCACTGCAGCTGGACAACTCGCTGCAGACCGGTGACTGGGTGAGGCTGGACGACCTTACCGGCCGCGTGGTACAGATTCGTTGGCGGCAAACGACCATCCGGACGCGCAACGGCGAAATGGTGATCGTTCCCAACAGCCAGTTGATGCGCGGCAGGTTCACGGTCGTCGGCCGGGAGAGTCGACCGGACTCGCCGTCGCGACGCTGGATCTGGTTCAACGTCACCTATGACTCACCAGCGGCGCTGGTGATTCAGAAGATCGAAAAGGTGATCAGCACGGCCGACATCCCGAATGTGGCGCGCGACCCGGCTCCCTCTTGCGTCCTGATGGAGTTTGGTCCCGGGTACGCGCGCTATGCACTGCGCTACTGGATGCTCGACCCCCAGCCCGACGATCCGACTGATTCCGCCGTACGCGTGCACGTGCTCGCCGCGTTGCAGCGCGCGGGAATGCGTCTGGCCGTGCCGGAACAGTCGGTGCACATGACCAAGGAGAACGAGGCGTATCGGGAATCGCTTCGACAGCGCGAGATCGAGAAGCGCATTGTTGACCTGCGCAAGCTGGAACTCTTTGCCGGCATGCAGGAGGCGGAGCTGCGGACGATCAGCGAGCGCATGGTCTATGCGCCGTTCGCCCAGGGAGCGGTCATTTTCGAGCAGGGCGAGACGGCACACTGGCTCTACGTCCTGGCGTCCGGAGACGTGGAAGTGTTGATCGATTTTCCGGGCTATCCGCGCCAGCATTTCCGCACGATTCACGCCAGCAGCACCTTTGGCGAGCGGGGAGTGATGACCGGCGAGCCACGCGGCGATACGGTCGTCGCCAAGACCGACGTGGTGTGCTACCGCCTGGACCAGGCGACGGTTGAGGAGGTCGTCCGGTCGCGGCCGGAAATTGCCGAGGCAATCGCCCACATTCTCTGGCGCCACGAGGTCGAGGTGCATAGCTTCACCCGCCAATTCACCGACGCTTCCGCCACCTTGCCGTCACCGCCGCGAGGGGGGATGCTCGACAAGATCCGCGGCTTCCTGGGGTTATGACGCGAAGCCGGCGGTCCAGGCCAGGGTGTGTCAGCCGAGAAAGGAGCGGACCGCCGTGACGACTTTCGGCAGCAGATCAGCGGCCAGGCAATCGAAGGTCTGCGGCCGCAAACTGTTGCCGAGCCAGGTGATCTGACGTTTCGCCAACTGGCGGGTGGCGTAGATGCCGAGATCGCGCAGCTCGTGGCGTGGCGCGAGTCCCTGCTGGACTTCCCAGACCTGCCGGTAGCCGACGCAACGCATCGACGGCATTTCGGCACGCAGCGCGTACTTCCGGCGCAGCATCTCGACCTCAACTTCCAGTCCGGCCGCGAGCATGGCGTCGAAACGTTCGGCGATGCGCTGGTGCAGAACGCGGCGCTCGGACGGCAGCAGGCCGAGCGACAGGAAGGCGTAGGCGGGCGCCGGCCTCGCCCCGGCGGCGATCAGCGCCGACAGCGGCCGGCCGGAAACCTGGAAGACTTCGAGCGCGCGCTGGATGCGTTGGGAATCGGTGTTGGGCAGCCGGGCGGCCGTCACCGGGTCGATCTTCGCGAGCTCGGCGTGCAGCGCCGGCCAGCCGCGGGCGGCGGCCTGCCGGTCGATTTCGGCACGGGTTGGCGGGTCGGCTGGCGGCAGGTCGACGAGGCCCTCGACGAGCGCCTTGAAATAAAGCATCGTGCCACCGACGAGCAGGGGGACCTTGCCGCGTGTCGTGATCGCGGCCATCGCTGCCAGTGCATCGGCCCGAAAGCGGGCGGCCGAGTAGGCGTCCGGTGGATCGATCAGGTCGATCAGGTGGTGCGGGAATTCGGCGAGCGTTGCGGCGTCCGGTTTGGCCGTGCCGATGTCCAGGTCACGAAACACCTGCGCTGAATCGACGCTGACCAGTTCGACCGGGAAGCGTCGGGCCAGCTCGATCGCCACAGCGGTCTTGCCGCTGGCGGTCGGCCCCATCAAGAGGATTGCCGGCGGCAGCGGGGCACTGCGCGCCGAGGTGACGCTCATCGCCCGCGCTGGAAGTAGCGGTCGAGCTCGGCCATCGAAAACTGCATCCAGGTCGGGCGACCGTGGTTGCAGTGGTCCGAGCGTTCGGTCTCTTCCATTTGCCGCAGCAGAGCGTTCATTTCGCTGAGCGAGAGCAGGCGCCGCGCGCGCACTGCGCCATGGCAGGCCATGCTGGCGAGAAGTTCGTTGCGGTGCGTCGTCATCAGTTGCGAAATGCCGTGTTCGCGTAGTTCGCCGAGGAGCGAGCGCACCAGTGCCGCGGGGTCGCCGCCGAGCAACAGGGCCGGTACGCTGCGCACCGCCAGTTGTCGCGGGCCCATCGCGGCGACATCGAAGCCAAGCCGCTGCAACGCGACGCTGTGCTCCTCGGCGGCGGCGACATCGAGCGCGTCGGCCATGAACACCGCCGGGATGAGCAGCGGCTGTGTCGCCACCCGCTCACCGTCGAGCGCCTGCTTGAGCCTCTCGTAAAGGATGCGTTCGTGCGCCGCGTGCATGTCCACGACGATCAACCCGTGCGTGTTTTGGGCGAGAATGTAGACGCCCTGCAACTGGGCGAGGGCGTAGCCGAGCGGCGGCGCCCGCCCGTCGTCGCCGGCTGCATTCGACAGTTCTTCCGGCGCCGGCTCAGGCGATTGTGTGGCGTCGACGAAGCTCAGGTAAGTGCCGGCTCTGGCGGGTTCGCCAACGTGCAGCGAACCCTGGAAGGGCGTCCGCCGGCCAAAGGCAACCGGTTCGGCAGCGTGCATGGCGGGCGCTGCCGGCCGCTGCTCCGGCCAGGGCGATACTTGCGTGTTCGGTGTCGGCACTTCGCTGCTCGAGGCCGTGCCCAGCGTCGCCAACGGACTTGCCAGCAGTCGCTGCACGGCATGGAAGACGAACTGGTGCACAGCGCGCGCGTCACGAAAGCGGACTTCCGTCTTTTGCGGGTGCACATTGACATCGACGCCCGCCGGATCGATGTCGAGGAACAGGCAGTAGGCCGGGTAGCGGCTGCCGTGCAGCAGGTCCTGGTAGGCCTGGCGTAGCGCATGCCCGAGCAGTTTGTCGCGGACGAAGCGGCCATTGACGTAGCAGTACTGGGCGTCGCCGCGGGCGCGGGAGTACGCCGGCAGCGCACAGTAGCCGGCGACGCGCAGCGGGCCGGCACTGACGTCGAGGCAGCGCGACTCGGCGAGAAACTCGTCGCCGAGGATGGCGCCGACGCGCACGCGGGAATCGCTGGCGCTGAGGTGCAGCGCGACACGGCCATTGTGCGAGAGGGTGAAGGCAACGCCGGGATGAGCCAGCGCAATGCGCTTGACCGCCTCGGCGCAATGCGCGAACTCGCTGCCCTCAGACTTGAGAAATTTGCGGCGGGCCGGCGTGTTGTAGTAGAGATCGCGCATTTCGACCACCGTGCCGGCCTGCAGGGCCGCCGGCTGAGGGCCCGCGCCCGGCTCGTCAGTGAGCCGCCAGGCGTGTTGTCCGGCAGCCCTGTCGCTGCTCGCCTGCCGGCTGGTCAGCGTGAGGCGTGCGACGGCGGCGACCGAGGCCAGCGCTTCGCCACGAAAACCGAGCGTCCCCACGCGTTCGAGATCGGCGAGCGAGTTGATCTTCGAAGTGGCATGGCGGGTGAGGGCGAGCGCCAGCTCGTCACGCGCCATGCCACCGCCGTCGTCGCTGACGCGCAGCAGCTTGACCCCACCTTCCTCGAGCTGGATCTGGATCGTCGAGCTGCCGGCGTCGAGCGCGTTCTCGAGCAGTTCCTTGAGGACCGACGCCGGACGATCGACGACTTCGCCGGCGGCGATCTGGCTGATCAGAAGATCGGGGAGGAGGGCGATTCTCGGTGTTTGGGGCATGGGCGGATTATACCGGCCCGGCTTCCGGTAGAATCGCGGCTTGCCGACGACCCATGATTCTCTTCAACTCTCGCGACGATGGAATACCTGACCAGCTTTTTCGACATCATTCTTCACCTCGACAAGCATCTGGCGGTGCTCGTGCAGCAGTACGGGCAGTGGATCTATGCCATTCTCTTCGTCATCATCTTCAGCGAGACCGGTTTCGTGGTGACCCCGTTTCTGCCTGGCGACTCGCTGCTCTTCGTCGCCGGTGCGCTGGCGGCGCTCGGCGGCATGGAGATCTTGGTGCTGCTGGCCGTGCTGACCGCCGCGGCGATTCTCGGCAACATGTTGAACTACCAGATCGGCCGCTTGCTGGGGCCCAAGGTCTTCCACTGGGAGCAGTCGCGCTTCTTCAACAAGGCCGCGCTCGAAAAAACGCACGCCTTTTACGAGAAGCACGGCGGCAAGACGCTGGTTCTGTCGCGCTTCCTGCCGCTGTTCCGGACCTTTGCGCCGTTTGTTGCAGGCATTGGTGCGATGACCTACGCGCGTTTCACGTTCTTCAACCTGATTGGCGGAGTCGCCTGGGTCGGCTCGCTGACCCTCGCCGGCTACTGGTTCGGCAACCTGCCGTGGATTCAGAAGAACCTGACGCTGGTGATCGTGGCGATCATCGTCGTTTCGCTGCTGCCGGTGTTCATCGGCTGGTGGCAGCATCGCCGGGCGGCCTGAGGCATGCCCGTCGACGTCCATACTGGCGATGAGTCGCGGGGCGGACGGAGCGCCTGATGCGGGTCGTGATCCTGATCTCCGGACGCGGCAGCAACATGGCCTCGCTGCTCGCGGCCACCGCCAGCGGGGCGCTGCCGGTAGAGATCGTCGGCGTTGTGGCCAACCGTGCCGACGCTCAGGGCCTGGCGACGGCCACTGCCTGCGGGGTGAGCACGCGCGTCGTCGATCATCGACTGTACACGGAGCGCGAGGCGTTTGATGCGGTGCTTGCCGCAACCATCGACGACTTCGCTCCGGATCTCGTCGTGCTCGCCGGATTCATGCGGATTCTCGGTGACTCTTTCGTTCGTCGCTACGCCGGGCGTCTGCTCAACATCCATCCCTCCCTCCTGCCGGCGTTTCCCGGCCTGCACACGCATCGGCGCGCACTGGCCGAGGGGGTGCGGATTCATGGGTGCACCGTGCACTTCGTCACCCCCGATCTCGATCACGGGCCGGTCATCGTTCAGGCGGCGGTGCCGGTGCTTGACGGCGACGACGAGTCGGCGCTGGCCGCGCGCGTGCTGGCTCGGGAGCATCAGATCTTTCCCCTGGCGGTACGCTGGTTTGCCGAGGGTCGCCTGCATTTGAACGACGGGCGCGTGACGCTCGACGCCCCGCAGGATGGTTCCGGCGTACTGATCGCACCGCCACTTGGCGGGGGCTGAGCCCGTCGCCCAATGCCCTTCGTCCTGATCATCGCTTTCGCGGCCTCGCTCGGTATGCATGGCCTGGTGCTGTTTGGTCCGGACGTTGACCTGTCGATTGCCAGCGAGCCGCCGCCGCTGTTGGTTGAACTCCAGCCGCTGGTGAAACCTGTGCCGCCGGTCGAGTTGCCGGCGAAGCCGGCTGCGAAAGCAGTCCCGGCAAAACGTCGGCCGGTCTCACGCAAGTCATCGGCGCCGCCGGCCCGCGCGGCGCTTCTCGACACTGCCGATTCCGCGGCGTTGATTGGCCCGCCAGAGGCGGAGTCCGAGGCCGCAGCGGATCCCGAGGCTCCGGCCGGCTCGCTGGCGGAAGACGCCAGCGACCAGGAAGCGGCAGGGGCGTCGCCTTTGGCGACGCCTTCTCCGGTGGAGTCGCCGTTGCCGGCGAGAGGGATGATTCGTTACCGCGTCGATCGCGGTGATCAGGGTTTTCAGATCGGTACTTCGGTACACGACTGGGAGGTCATCGATGGGGCTTACCGGATTACCGCCGTCACCGAGACGACCGGGCTGATCGCGGTGTTCCGGCCGCTACGCGTAGAACTCGAAAGCCGCGGCCGGATGACCGTTGACGGCCTGGTGCCCGAACGTTTCGTGACTCGCCAGCAGGGGCGCGAGATCGGCGCGGGGACCGAGTTCGACTGGGGGCAGATGCAGTTGCGCATGCCGGGTCGGCCGGTGCAGACTCTGAGCCGCGGCGCACAGGATCTGTTGTCCTTCAACTACCAGCTGGGATTGATCGACAATCTCGCTTCGGGTAGCCAGCTCCCGATCGCCACCGGCAAGAAGTTCGCCGCGTATCGCCTCGAGGTGGTCGGTGACGAGGACATCGAGACTCCCGCCGGGACGTTTCGCTGCCTGCACCTGCGTGTACCGGGAGTGGCGACGACCGAGCTCTGGCTGGCCTACGATCGGCACCTGCTGCCGGTGAAGATCCAGCATACCGATCGCAAGGGAGATGTCTTCGTGCAGGTCGCGACCGCCTTTGAATTGCCTCAGGAACCCTGAACGTGCGCTTCTCTCCCGCTCTTTTCCGTCATGCCGAAGTGCTGCTGTCCGAGCTGCTCCGCTCGGCCTTCCCGGCCGACCTCGTCGTTTCGAATTATTTCCGGCAGCATCGCGAACTTGGCCATGCCGACCGTGGTTTTGTCGCCGAGATCGTCTTCGCGGTGCTCCGCCGCAAACGATCGCTGTCGGCGCGCTGTGCCGATGAGGTCACCTCGCGACGCTTGTTGCTGGCCGCCCTTGCCTGTCTGCAGGGAATGAACCGCCGTGAGTTGGCGGTCGTGCTCAACGAATCGGAAAGCAAATGGCTGGCGCACGCCAAGGCTGTGAAGGTCGATGGCCTGCCGGTAGCGGTACGCCTCGATCTGCCGGACTGGCTCTACGCGCTGTTGACCGAGCAGTTCTCCGCCGAAGAGATCGAGCGCCTGGCTGCCGGCCTCAATCAACCGGCGCCGCTCGACCTGCGCGTCAATTCACTCAAGGCGGGACGGCAGGACGTGCTGGCGCGTCTGCTGGCTGATGGCCTGACGGCCGAAGCGTGCCCCTACTCGCCACTGGGTATCCGTCTGGCTGGCAAGCCGGCCCTGTCCAAATACCGGCTGTTCGTCGATGGCAGTATCGAGGTGCAGGACGAGGGCAGCCAGTTGCTGGGTTTCCTGTTGCAGCCCAGACGCGGCGAAATGGTCGCCGACTTCTGCGCCGGTGCTGGCGGCAAGACCTTGCTGCTTGGTGCGCTGATGCGCTCGCAGGGCCGGCTCTACGCCTTCGACGTCGCCGAGAGGCGGCTGGCCAGGCTGAAGCCGCGTCTGGCACGTTCCGGTCTGTCGAATGTCCATCCGGTGCGCATCGACTCCGAACGCGACATCAAGATCCGGCGCCTGGCCGGCAAGCTGGATCGTGTGCTGGTCGATGCGCCGTGTTCCGGCCTGGGGACCCTGCGCCGCAATCCCGACCTGAAGTGGCGGCAGACGCCAGGCAGCATCGCCGAAATGAGCACCAAGCAGGCCGTCATTCTCGCCGCGGCGGCCACTCTGGTGAAACCTGGCGGACGGCTCGTGTACGCTACCTGCAGCCTGCTCGAGGCCGAGAACGAGGAGGTTGTTCGGAGCTTCCTGGCGGGCCATCCCGAGTTCGTCACGTGCTCGGCTCAGGAAGTCCTCGCCACCCAGGGGATCATGATTGACTGTGGCGAGCGGCTGCGTCTGTTGCCACATCGCCACGGGACGGATGCGTTCTATGCGGCTGTGATGGAGAGAAAATGAGCGAACGGGAGATGTTTGCCTTGCTGATGGAGCTGTGGCGTGATCTGCGCGACCCCGGCTTCCTCTGGCAGGTCATGGCATTGGCGATTTGCCTGCTCTTGGCCTGGGCCTTGTCGCGCTACGGGAGGCAACAGGCGTTCGTGCGTGCGCATGCCGAGCATGGCGCCTTGCGAACCTTCGGCACGGGCAGTCTCAAACGCGTCGCCTTTCCTCTGCTGGCACTGATCTTCGTGCTGATTGTGCGCAAGGCATTCAGGCTCTGGCACTTCGCACCGGTCAGCCTGTTCGACTTGGCGGTGCCGTTGCTCCTCTCCCTGGCGCTGGTACGAGCGGCAATCTACATCCTGCGCCACGCCTTCTCGGGCGGCAGTCTGTTGGCGAGTTCGGAGCGCTTTATCGCCACCGCCATCTGGATCTGCCTGGCGCTCCATATCTCCGGCCTCGCGGATCCGATCGTCGAATTGCTCGAGCAGGTAAGCTTCCATGCGGGCAAGCAGAAGCTCGACTTGTGGACCCTCCTGACCGGCCTGGTGACGGTTTGTGTCACGGTCCTGGTCGCGCTCTGGCTTTCCGGCGAGATCGAGCGCCGCCTGTTGGCGAGCGAGAATCTGGATGCCAACATGCGCGTGGTACTCGGCCGTTTGGTAAAGGCAGTGCTTTCGGTGGTCGCGCTGCTGCTCAGCCTTTCGATCGTCGGCATCGATGTCACAGCACTCTCGGTATTCAGCGGCGCCCTGGCCGTCGGCCTGGGACTTGGTCTGCAGAAGATCGCGAGCAACTACGTCAGCGGCTTCATCATCCTGCTTGACCGTTCGATACGCATCGGCAATGTGGTAGCGGTCGATGCAACGACTTCCGGTGTCGTGACGCAGATCACCGCTCGGTACACTGTCGTGCGAACGCTCGCCGGCACCGAAGTGATCATCCCGAACGAGTATCTGGTGTCGAATATCGTACGCAACGAATCGTTTACCGACTCACGGTTGCGCGTAGCGATCTCGGTTCAGGTTGCCTATGGTACCGACCTCGATTTGGCAATGCGCCTGATGCGCGAGGCGGCGCAGGTGCCGGCGAGAGTGCTCACCGACCCGCCGCCGCAAGCGCTGCTCACCACCTTTGCCGACAGTGGTATAAATCTCGATCTGGGTTTCTGGATTGCGGATCCTCAGCAAGGAACCGGCAGTGTCCGCTCGGAGATCAACATGGCGATCTGGCGGGCGTTTCGCGAACACGACATCGAAATTCCTTTTCCGCAACGCGAGGTGCGCGTCATCGGAGCTTCTCCCGCGACGGCTGGAGCGGCCGTTGCCCCCCCATCCGCGGTGTGATATCTCGGCAGAACCGGCTGCCGACTTGTTCCGAAAGAAGGCGCGCCGGGCTGGGAGCGGACTGCCAGGACCATCTGAGGGGCGGTCGCTCAACAGCGCGCCAACCTTGAACACGGAACCCGAAGAAGCGGCGCGGCTACTGGTCGCGCTCAGGTCCGTCTGTCGGCCTTGTCAAGCCCTGAACTGACGATGCGCCACGAGTACGGCGCCGGAGGCTGCGCACGCCATACCATACGAGAGCACCCGCGGCACCGGCCAACAGTGCCTCGAGCAGCTTCAACTCACCCACAGTGAGCAATTCCCATGCAGCAACGCCGATGAAAATGCCGATGCCTTCGGCCACCGGGAAGCGCACAGGAACTCGAGCCACTGCGATCATTTGCCGCTATGGGCTCTCTGCAGAATGTCGCAGCGGTAACTGCCAGAACACTCCTCATCGTCGTCTCGTTGATCACAGTTTCCGTCCGGGCGAGTTGCGAAGAAGTGCTGTCGCGTCGTGGCCAGAATTCGCTCGCAGTTCCGATTGAATTCGCTCATCTTGTTTCCCTCCATCATTGTTATATATACCAATTCAATGATAGAGGCGAACTGGCCGGGAGTCTTGAGCAGTTGCGTCAGCTTTCGGTGACGCTCTGTGACAGTGGCCAGCGCAGCGTGAAGCGGGCGCCGCCGAGCGGCGATTCGCCGGCGCTGGCAGTACCGCGGTGCTGCGCCAGAACCAGACGCGCGATTGCCAGGCCAAGGCCGTAGCCGCCGGTCGCCCGGTCGCGCGAGCGATCCAGCCGGGTGAAGGCCGAGAAGACGCGTTCGCGCTCGTCCGGCGGAATACCGATTCCGTCATCGTCGACGTGCAGCTCGATCTGGTCGCCGACGAGGGCGGCGCTCACGCGGATGCGTGTCCTGGCGTACCGGATGGCATTGCGCAGTAGATTGGTGACTGCGTACGGCATGCTGCGGCAATCGAGTTCAACACGCTGCGCCGGCGGCAGGGCGGAGGTGTCCACCAGTAACTGAAGATTGCGCCCGAGCAGGCGATTGGCCGCTACCTGCTCCTCGATCCATGGAGCGATGTCCACCGTGCTCAGGTGCAGTTCCGGTTGCTCCCGCTCAAAGCGGGCGTAGGTCAGGCTGGAGTCGATCAGTCCGTCGAGTTCATCGAGGTCGCGCTCCATCATCTGCCACAGACGTTGGCGCTCACATGGCTGTTCGGTCCCGGCGAGCATCTCGAGTGCGAAACGCATACGCGCGATGGGAGTTCGCAACTCGTGCGAGATCGCGCTGGACAGTTCCTTCTGCGTGGCAATCAGCCGCTGGATGCGTTCGGCCATGCCATTGAGTGTTTCCGCGAGAGGGCCAAAGGCACTACTGCGCATCGTTGGCGCGCGCGCTTCGAAGAGTCCCTCGCCGAGCGCTCGTGCGGTCTGGCGCATGGCTTCCAGATCTCGCCAGACCGGATGGACCCAGAGCCAGACGACGATCGCCAGGCACAGACCAATCAAGCTCCAGGTCAGCAGACTGATACGCAAGTCGAGCGGCAGGCCCTTCCGGTACTCGGGATTTCGTTCCGGTGAGATCGGGCCGACCACCAGGATCTGCGGCGTCTGCTTGAGGCGGTGGTAGAGGACGTCGCCCTGGGCGTCGATGGCCAGTTCGCCGTCGTCGAGCTTTTCAGCCTGTCCGGGTGGTAGTTTAAGCGTCCACCGATCAACGATATCCAGCTTGTAGGCAAACTTCCGATCCAGCATCTCGACCGTTTTCGGCCATTCGGAACGTGGCTTGCGGAAGAGTTCGTCTTCAATCAGAACGATGGTGCCGCGCATGAACCGGCTGGTGTACTCGTCGGTGATGCCCTTGACGGCGGTCGAAATGACGAAGTCGGCGAAGATCGCGATGGCCACGAAGGAGCCCATGACCAGCAAGTAGAAGTTGAAGAACAGCCGGGATAGGCTGTAGCGCCCTCGCCACGGCGCCGGCGCGTTGGTTCCGAAGAGGGCCAACAGCCTGCTATTGCCAGTCATGTTTGCTGAACAGGTAGCCCTTGCCGCGGACAGTCTTGATGCGCGTGGGGTTCTCGGGATCGTCACCGAGTTTGCGCCGCAGCCTGGAAATCCGAGCGTCGATCGATCGATCGAGCCCGTCAAAGCCGATGCCGCGCAGTTCCTGCAGCAGATCGTCGCGCGACAGGATGTTCCCGGCGTGGCGAGCGAGCAGCCAGAGTAGATCGAATTCCGCCGTGGTCAGGTCGATGCTGTCGCTGCCGAGATGGCTGCTGCGAGTCGCCTGACTGATGCGGAACCGGCCAAAAGCCAGTTCGGCCGGTTCCTCTGCGTCAGGATTTTCTCCGGTAAAGCCGCTACCGAGGGTTGGCGCGCGGCGCAGCAGAGCCTTGATGCGGGCCAGCAGCAGGCGCGGCTGCACCGGTTTGGCAATGTAGTCGTCGGCGCCGAGTTCCAGGCCGAAGATCTGATCGAAGTCTTCATCGCGCGCCGTGAACATCAGGATCACGCCACCATACTGTCCGCGCACAGCGCGGCAGACCTCGAAGCCGTCCCTGCCGGGAAGCATCACATCGAGAATGACGAGGTCGGGTCGTTCATTGAGAATACGCGCTTCGGCGGTGTCGCCACGCGACTCGACGTCGACGTCGAAGTCGTTCTTGCGCAGGTACTCGGCAGTAAGTTCGGCAAGGCGTTCATCGTCCTCGACCAGGAGAATTCGTGTTTTCATGCTCCTATGATAGCGACTTGTTGCTGCGCGATAAACGTCCTCGGACGCTGAGGTCCATATCGACCGGCCGGACGGACGCAGAACCCCTCGGCCGCAGACGTCGCGCGTCGGTGGGTAGCGGATGGTTCTACCCTATCGCGGGTAGAATTGACAGGGCAGATTCTTCTTGGGATGGCGGCATGGCGATTACTGATTGGCCTGAGGATGAGCGACCGCGCGAGCGCCTGCTGGCACAGGGTGCGGCTTCGCTTTCGGATGGCGAGTTGCTGGCGATCTTTCTGCGCGTCGGCAGCAGGGGCAAGAGCGCGGTCGATCTGGCGCGCGAGTTGCTCGGGCGCTTCGGTGGACTTACCCGCCTGTTCGCCGCCAGCCAGCTCGACTTCTCGGCGGTGCCCGGCATGGGACCGGCAAAATACGCGCAGTTGCAGGCGGTAGTCGAACTGGCGCGGCGGGCGCTGGCCGAGGAAATGAAACACGGGATCGCCTTTGCCTCCCCCGGTGCCGTGCGTGACTACCTGCGGTTGCACCTTGCCGGACTACAGCACGAGGTCTTCTTTGCCTTGTGGCTGGATGCGCAGAACCGCCTGATTGCCTCCGAGGAGCTTTTTCGCGGTACCTTGACGCAGACCAGCGTCTATCCGCGCGAGGTCGTCAAGAAGGCGCTGTACCACAATGCGGCAGCGGTCGTTCTGGCGCACAACCACCCGTCAGGCGTCGCGGAACCCTCGCGCGCCGACGAGCTGCTGACCGCCGACCTCAAGCAGGTGCTGGCGCTGGTCGAGGTCCGCGTGCTCGATCATTTCATCGTGGCGGCACAATCGCCGCCTCTGTCGTTCGCCGAACGAGGCCTCCTCTAGCTGACAGCGAGCAGCCCTGAAGCATGAGTGATCCAGCCCAGCCGCTTCACGTCCTGGCGGTGGGATGCAGGCAATGCCGGTCGGACAGGCGAGCGCAGCAGTCGGGCGGACTTCTGGCAGGATAGGTGGAGCGAGTCGATTCGTGTTCCAGCCGGAGGTGCTGCGGTGCACGCCAACGCGCGTGGGTGCCTCAAGCTGCACGTGGTGGTCCGCGACGAAAGGCGGGAGAGGATCGCTGAACCAGTCAGGACCGTCGTCATCGAAACATCGCGTCACACCTGTTGGACGAAGCCGTTACGTCTTGAAGTCTTGAATTCACGGGCCGGTGGCCGCATAATGATCCTACGGTCGTAATTCCGGCAAACCGGAAGCGTTCTGGACGCGGGTTCGATTCCCGCCACCTCCACCACTGCGGGGGTGTACTGGTTTCGACAGGGTGACAGAAGGCGAGCAGGCGGCCCGAGAGGCGACGGACGTAATCCGCGCAAATCCATAAACGCCAACGATGAGCGTTTCGCACTGGCCGCTTAGGCCTGCTGAGGACGTAGCCGTCCAATAAACAGAAAGGCTATCGGCGGGGGCTTCGGCCCCCGCCGTCATTTGGACGACAGGCGGCTTACACGCTGATGCGGCGAGTTCTGGTTGCTGGTGGTCGGGAACGCGGGGAATTTGTGTGCACTGCCGGGAAGCGGGTGCTTCCGCAAACGGCGCTCGCGATCCCGATGCTGGCCGGGCCGGGAGCCTGCCAGGACTAGATCTCCTGGGTTGTCTCGTCTCTTTGCAGAGCGGGGTAGCCCGTCAACTGCGATTCGATTTCGTTGAAGCTCGAAGGCGGTGCCTGGTTAATGAGTGCGAGGCGCCGGATCAGGCGTTGCTGGGCAAACGCCTGTGACGGGTCCGGTTTTCCCAAGACGTACTCGGATCCACGTTTGGTCATTACCACCATCGCGTTGGACTCGAACCTGTAAGCGGTGATCGGTGACGTCCTGATATGCGACGAAGAGGGGAAGCGTGGATTGCTCCCGTACACGCGCCCTTCGATGCAGAGCAGTACCTCCCCTTCACGGGTACTCAGTTCAAGAGTCTTCCAGCTATTGAGAATATTCATGGTGCTCCTCACTCTGAACACGACGCGACAGCCCGCGCTGTGCCGAAGCCAAAGTCGATTTTACCTGATAAACCGCCTTGGCGCGGTCTTTGCGGCGTTGTCCTGAGGCCGTGGCTCGGGTAGCGGACACGGCGGGCACAGGAGGCGATCGTCATCTGAAACAGAAACCAGTGGCCAGTTGCGACGGCCTTCTCCTCATCCTGCCCGAAATCACGGTATACAGCAACGCAGGAAGCAATATCCATGCCCCATTCTCTGATCGGCATGTTGCAAAGAAAAATCAGAGTGTTATGAACGGTCGGCAGGAGCCTGGAAAGGTGGTCTGTAAATTTCTCCGACACTGCGCAGGCGCGCAGCCGGTTTGCTCGCCGGATTCGCGAAGAGTCCAGCGCGTGGCGGACGTCGGTCTGGCTAGAGCAGGAGATCGAGTTCGGCGGGGCTCAGTGCTTCCACGCGGTGCATTTGCTGTTCGAGGACCGCCAGTGTCGCTTCCGACGCGTCGCGGCCTTTCGCCAGGCGGCGGCGGACGCGGGCGCGCAGTTGTGCCGGCGTGGCCTGTGGCGCGAGGACGGAGAAAGCTAGGCCGGCGTCTTCGGCGAGAGCCCGAAACGCCTGGCGGCGGCAGCGTTCGAGGAAGGCGGCGTCGACGATTACCGACCAGCCGGCGGCAAGCAAGATCTGCGCGAGGGCGTACAGCCGCTGGTAGGTGAGTTCGCTGATGTCTTTGGTGTAGATGCCGCCGTCGAGCGGCGAACCGCTGCCGCTGGCCGGTGCGAGACCGCACAGACGCTTGCGCTCGACGTCCGAGCGCAGGCAGAGCGTCGTTGCCGTGGGATCGCTCAGCAGCATTCGCCGTGCGGCGCGGCTCTTGCCGCAGCCGGCAAGCCCGTGCGTGATGATCAAGCGTGCTGGCTGTGGGCTCACCAGTCGATCGGCGAGCGCGAGGTAGGCGCGTGCCTGGCCGGGATCGTCGCCGGCCTGGGCTGCCCGGATCGCCGCGACCTTGGCGCGGACCAGCGCGCGATAGACGGCGTAGAAGCGCAGCACCGGTGCCGCGTCGTAGTCACCGCTGCAGCTCAGCCATTCGTTGATCAACCAGCCGGCCAGGCCCGGCTGACGCTGGTCGAGCAGGTCGATGTAGGTGAAGGCGAGCTCGCTGGCGACGTCGATCCAGCGCAGATCTTCGCTGAACTCGATGCAGTCGAAGAGCGTCACGCGGCCGTCGATGAGCACGAGATTGCCGAGGTGCAGGTCGCCGTGACACTCGCGGATCCGCCCGCCAGCCTTGCGGGCGACCCAGCTGGGCGCCAGACGCTCGAATTCAGCCTGTGTCCAGGCGGCCAGTCGTGCCAGTCGTTCCTGTTCCTGTTCCGCATCGGTCGGCAACAGCGTTTGCAGTTCGCCGAAGTTCTCGAGGGCCTGCGCCAGTACTTGCGGGGGCTGACCGAAAGCGCTGGCCGGTGACGCGCTTGCGGCCTGCGCGTGGAAGGTCGCGACAGTGGTGGCGAGGTCGGAGATCTGTTGTGGCCGCAGTTCGCCGCGCGCGCAGACATGGTCGAGCCGCCCCGCTTCGGCGAAGCGGCGCATCTTCAGCGCGTATTCAATGATGGTGCCGCTGCCGGCGAACTGTGGTTCGTCAGGACGACCGGTGATCGGCACCACGGTGAGGTAGATGTCGGGCGCAAAGCGACGGTTCAGACGCAACTCGGCCGTGCAGCACGCGTGGCGCTTGTCGAGTGTGCCGTAGTCGAGGAAGGGCAGGGTGAGCGGCTTCTTGATCTTGTAGGCGAACTCGCCGGCCAGCAGCAGCCATGAGGCGTGCGTCTCGACGAGTTCGACCTGAGCCGCCCGATCGGGATAGCGTGCCGGGTCGAGCAGGGCGTCTATCAGCAGTGGGCGTGTCCGGGGCATCGCTCAGGCCCCCCTGGTCTGCCGAATCGACAGCTTGCGCAGTTCTTCGAGCACGCACATCAGCGCCGCACAGGCGATCGCCAGCAGCCAGGTAGTGCCGCCGATCGCGGCGGTGCCGAACAGCCAGTTGCCGGACGGGGTATACAGGATCAAGACGATGACCGCCAGCTCGGCGACGATGCCCAGCCACAGGTAGCCATTGCCGCCGAAGCCGCAGGCAAGCAGGGAGCGGCGCGGATGGCGGCAGAGAAAGACGTTGATCACCTGCATCACGACGATCGTCGCCAGACAGGCGGAGGTCGCCTGCAGGTAGACCGGGTCGAAGCGGTCGAGCAACTGGCCGTAGTGCCAGCCGGCAGCGTCGAGGACGAAGAAGAAGGCAAGCATGGCCGCCGCCGCTTCGAGGACGCCGAGGAACAGGTAGGCGCGCGCGATCAGGCCCCATGACAGGAGCCGCTCGTTGGGCGCCCGCGGCGGCCGCTGCATCACCGCGGGATCGGGCTTCTCGGCGCCGAGCGCCAGCGCCGGCAGCATGTCGGTGCCGAGGTCTACCGCCAGGATCTGGATGATGGTCAGTGGCAGCGGGATGCGGAAGAGGACGAAGGCGAGATAGGGGACAAGCTCGGGAATGTTCGAGCTGAGGATGTAGGTGAGGAACTTGCGGATGTTCTCGAACACGGCGCGCCCCTCCTCGATCGCCGCGACGATGCTGGCGAAGTTGTCGTCGAGCAGGATGAGGTCGGCTGCTTCCTTGGCCACGTCGGTACCGCTGATCCCCATGGCAATGCCGATGTCGGCGGTTTTCAACGCCGGCGCATCATTGACGCCGTCGCCGGTGACGGCAACGATCTCGCCCTTCTTTTTCAGCGCCTCGACGATGCGCATCTTCTGCTCGGCGGCGACGCGGGCGAAGAGGATCTCGGGCGCATCGAGCGCCAGTTGCAATTGCGTTGGCGACATCAGACGCAGTTGCTCGCCATCGACCACCAGCGGCTGCTCGCTCCGGAGCAGGCCGATCTGACGGGCGATCGCGACGCCGGTGCGCGGGTGGTCGCCGGTGACCATGATGATCCGGATGCCGGCGGCATGGCAACGCGCGATCGCGTCCGGAACCTCGGCGCGGGGTGGGTCTTCGAGGCCGATCAGCCCGGCGAGGATCATGTCCTGTTCGTCGCCGGGCGATCCCGCCTCGTCGACGGCGCGATGCGCGAACGCCAGGACACGCAGGCCGGCGCCGGCCATCTCGTCCTGTGCGGCCAGCAGGCGTGTGCGGGCGGCGGGATCGAGCGGTGCCAGGCCGGCGTCGAGGTGGATGAAGCGGCAGCTCGTGAGCACGCTTTCGAGTGCCCCTTTGCAGTAGAGCATGCGTCCGTGCGGCGTTTCGGCGAGCACCGACATGCGCTTGCGATCGGTGTCGAAGGGGATCTCGTCGATGCGGGAAAAGGCGGCCAGGTCGCCGGCGATCTCGCGGCCGATCTCGGCCAGGGCAATCTCCATCGGATCGCCGTGCAGCGCCTGCCGTCCGGCTTCTTCGACCGCCTTCAGGTTGTGACACAGCGCGGCATTGATGAACAGTTGGCGATGCTCCTGCAGCACGTGCGCGCGCGTCGGCAAGTCGCTGCGTGGCATGAAGGCGCCGCCTATCCACAGCCGCTGCACGGACATCCGGTTCTGGGTCAGCGTGCCGGTCTTGTCGCTGCAGATCACGGTCGTCGAACCGAGCGCCTCGACCGCCGGCAGGTGGCGCACCAGCGCGTTGCGCCTGGCCATTCGTTGCGTCGCCATGGCGAGCGACAAGGTCACCGTCGGCAGCAGTCCTTCCGGGACATTGGCGACGATGATGCCGATCGCGAACAGCAGGTTCTCCCAGGCCGGCAGCCCCATTGCCTGACCGGCGAAGAACAGCAGGACGCCCATGCCGGTCGCCAGGCCGGCGACGATGCGCGAAAGACGCGCGATCTCGCGCTGCAGCGGTGAGACCGTTTCGCCAGCGGTCTGCGTCAGGTGGGCGATGCGGCCAAACTCGGTGCGCATGCCGGTGGCGTAGACGACGCCGCGCCCCTGCCCGGAGACGACAGAGGTGCCGGCGAGGACGACGTTCCTGGCCTGCAAGGGCGACTCCTCGCTGCTCGACTCGGCGGTGCGCGCCTTCGCCAGCGACTCGCCGGTGACCGTAGACAGATTGACGCGCAGACCGAAAACCTCGGTCAGCCGGCAGTCGGCCGGAACGAAGTCACCCTCTTCGAGCAGCACGATGTCGCCGGGAACGAGTTCGCTGGCGAGAAGGCCGACGATCTCGCCGGCGCGCAGCGCCTTCACCTTCTGCGGTAGCAATTGGCGCAGCGCCTCGACCGCGCGCTCGGCCTTGTACTCCTGCCAGAACGAGAAGATGCCGTTGATGATGACGACGCCGACGATGGCGACGCCGAGGCGCGCCATTCCCTGGCCGGGGTCGAAGTGCTCGGCGACGAATGCGAGGACGGCGCCGATCCACAGGATGATGGCGAAGAAGTGGGTGAATTCCTGCGCAAAGCGCAGCAGCAGGTGCTGGCGCTCGACTTCTTCGAGATAGTTCGCGCCGTACTCGGCCAGTCGGCGCGCCGCCTCGCTCGCGTCGAGGCCGGCGGCGGAGCTGTTCAGGCTGGCCAGCGCCTGCTCGGCACTCAAGGAATGGATACGCAAGCGCTGAACCTCCTGAACGCAAATCGGGTGTCGAGCGGATCGCGCGACGGCGCGCGGCTGCACGGGGTGACGCTGGACCTCCCGCCGCCGACCCCGGCCAGACCGTCCGACCCGTTGCGCAAGCCGGCGCGGCGAGGTGAGCGAGCCAGCGGTGCGACTCCGACGCTACAGTCTACTCTCGTGCGCCGGGCGAAGCACCTGCCGGCTTGGCGCCTCGCCGAGTCTATTACCGCCACGAATTGACGACCATGGCAGGGGCGCGGATACTGGGTATTCGCGGGGGAGACACCCGGCCAGCCGGTTTGCGAAGATGAGAAGAACGACTCCGGGTTTGCAGCGATCGACGTGGCGTCTGATTGGCCTGCTGTTCAGCATGCCGACGGCGGTCGTCCTCTTCGGCACGGTCTTCATGGTTGCCTCGGAATACCTCGAGGGCAAGCCGATGGGCTTCTGGTCGAGTCTCGAATGGGCCTCGGAGACACTGACCACCACCGGCTACGGGGCCTACGCGCCGTGGAGCCATCCGCTGATGATCGTCTTCGTGATCTTCACAGTTCCAGCGGCTTGCCGCCGCTTTCGTCATTTTCGAGGAGGACATGGAACTGGCCCGTAACCTGCGCACCCGCGGTTACGAGGTCGTATTCGGCAAGCTCGACGAACAGCCGGGCGTCCTGGCCGGGGTCGAGCGCGGTGGTACTGGCCTTGAGCAACGACAGCGAGGGGGTGTTCGCCACGGCCGTGGTGCGCGATCACGCGCCGGAGGTCCCGCTGATCGTGCGCGCCAATCGGGCGCCGAATATCCCGCGCCGGCACGAATTCGCGACCTCTCTGGCCGACGGTCAGCGCGCCTGAACCGCCCTAGCCGTACTGCCGTGCCGCGCCAGGGCTGCCCATCAACCAGCGTTCGGTGGGCGCCTGTTGCGCCAGACGGCGACCAGGGTGGCGAGTTTGTCGCGGTGCGACAGGCGTTCGTCGGAGAGCGCCTCGAGGAAGTCCGATAGGGGCTTCGACTTGACGATCGCGAAACCGGTGAGCAGCGCCGAAGGCACGAACACCAGCACGAAGAAGACGAGCCGGACGCTCAGGGGCTCCTGTGCGGCGTCGATCAGATTCATGCCGAGAAAGCCCGTGCTGATCGTCGCGATCAGCCCGGCGGTGGTGACGACGGTCAGGCGGACCACCGTGTTGGCCTGCCGGCGCAGGCTGTCGCTGTCGAGGTACTGACTCATGTCCTGGATTTCCTCGCGCAACTCGCTGTACACGCGCTCGGTGCCCAGGTGTTCGCGGGTCATGGTGAATAGCGCTCGTGCTTGCGCCTGGTCGGAGATTTCGTAGAACCAGTAGCGATGAGTGAAGCGCAGGAAGACTTCGAGGACCTCGCGGATCGCCCGCTTGAAGCGCTTGACCGATTCGGCATTGCCGATCTCGAGACGGTTGAGCGCCGTCACCAGGCGGTCGGAGAGCATCAACAGGGCCGCCTTGTGAAAATGGGGAATCAGTGCCAGCAGGAAGAACTGGTGGCGAAACTGCCCGAGCAGGCCGTTCTCGAGCCCCGTGAAGTACGCGTCGCGGGCACTGCCGACCATGATGAAGGCGTGACCGCAGGAGAGTAGCCGGGTACCTGGCTGTTCGGCCTGCGGGTGCCAGTAGCGGTCGTAGCAGAAACGCGCTTCGAAACCTTCGAGGTGCTGTTCGGAATAGGGTAGCGAGCCGCTCTTGCCGGGCCCGCTGACCAGCACCAGGCGGGCGAAGTCGCCGCGGCTCAGGCGGCGTGGATCGTCCATCGCCAGGTAGGCGAGCAAGGGCATGCGGTGATACTCGATCTGCCGGTAGCGGACCGGGCCGTCCTCGTCGGAATGGTGCAGGACCAGCGGCCGCAACAGGAATTCCCAGTGGGACGAGATGCACGGTGAACGAAAGCGGCTGACGAAGGAGAGGTACTTGCTGCGCTTCTCGTAATCGGAGACAGCCAGTACCTGGCCGTCCGGCGCCAGCCATTCGGCGCGCCGTAGGCAGTGGCCGCCGCTGCCGTCGTCGTCCCAGTAGGGTGGATAGGCGCGGCCAAAGCGGTAGAGCGTGTCCTGGACCCGCCGCAGGTCGAGATCGTCGGCGGCGATCTCGACGACGAGGATCACGACATCGATGTCGTAGAAGAAATACAAATCCAGATGCACGATGTCGAAGGTCGTCGGCGCGTCGTCTTCCTTGTAGGTCATGCGCACTTGCGCCACGTCCTGCCGGCGGAAGATGCGGATCGGCGAATCACCGTAGTGTGCGTCGGCCTCGCCGCTAGCGCACTCGCCGTAGAGAAAGCGCTGCACGTAGGGCAGGAAGGTGACGAACTCGCTGTAATGACGTTCGTGGAACTGCTCCGGGTCGCCGCAGAACTCGTCGGCCAGTTCCCGCCACGGGTTGTCGGGGGTGGCCTGCTCCAGCAAGTGGTAGTGATGCGCGAAAGGACAGCCTTCGGGAAGCGGCATCAACTGCAGCGGCCACAGCAGAATCTGTCGGAAGTGGCTGACCCGTTGATCGGCGGGGGTTGTCGCAAGGTGCATACGCGGCTCCGGCAAGGTCAGCCGCCGATTTCGGCGAGCAGCCTGGCGATCATCCGCTCGGCCTGATGCAGGTAGCCCGTGCCGAACAGGTTCAGGTGATTGAGGACATGGTAGAGGTTATACAGCATCTTGCGCTGCTCGAAACCGTCGGCCAGCGGCCAGGCCTCGCGGTAGGCGGCGTAGAAGCTGTCGGGGAGACCGCCGAACAGCTCGCTCATCGCCAGATCGGTCTCGCGGTCGCCGAAATAGACCGCCGGGTCGAAGAGTGCCAGGGTGCCCGCCTCGTCGGTTGCGGCATTGCCCGACCACAGGTCGCCATGCAGCAGGCTCGCTGGCGGCTGATGGTCGACGAACAAGGCGGCCAACTGCTCGACCAGCCGCTCGCCGCCGGCGATCAGGCGGCCGTGGTGGCCGTGTTGCTGCGCCAGTCGAAGCTGCGGCAGCAGACGCCGGCGGGCGAAGAAGAACGGCCAGGTCGGGTGCGGCGCATTGCCCTGTGGCGTGCTGCCGATGTAGTTGTCGCGCTGCCAGCCATACTGCGCGCCGCGAATGCGGTGCAGTTCGGCCAGTGCCCGCCCGGCGGCGGCGCCCGCGCTGCGCTCGCGCAAGGCGTGCAGGTTCAGGTATTCGAGCACCAGCCAGGCGTGGTGGCCACTGACGCCATGCCCGACGACGCGCGGCACGCGCAGCGCCGAGCACGCCGCCAGAGCGCTCAGGCCGTCGGCTTCGGCGGCAAACATGTCGGCCAGACCGGCGTCGTTGAGCTTGACGAAGCAGCGGACATCGCCGCAGTCGACGAGCAGCGCGCGCGAGATCGAACCGCCGCCGACCTCGGTGGCCTTGTCGATGCCGGCCGGTTTACCGGCGGCCTTGCCGATCGCCTCGCCGAGTGCCTGGCAAAGCGCGGTGTCCAGGCCCGCCAGCGCCGGCCTCACGCGGATCCTCTTGTCGCTGGTCGCCATCCCCGATGGTCTGGCAAGGTGGTCTGGCAGGGTCGGCGATGTACCCGCCGGTGGGACAGCGCTGCCGTCCGCTGCCGGCCGGGTTTACTCGCGCAGGCGAATGTGCTGTGATAGGTGCGGCTCGCCGGGACGGTCGACCGGCCGCCGGCGAGTCGCGATGGATTTGCTCGTCGGCGTTCTCGCGAAATTCTTCCGCCGCTTGTCGTTTTTCCCATCAATCCATCCCCTTCCAGAACTGGAGATCGAAATCATGAAAACCCGCCTGCTTGTTCTTTCCGCCTTGCTCGCCGTGGCCGTTGCCGCCTGTGGTCAGAAGGAGGATGCCGCCAAAGCCGAGGCCGCGCGGCTCGCCAAGGAGTCTGCGCAGAAAGCCGAAGAGGCCGCCAAGAAGGCCGGCGCGGCCGTCGGTGCCGCTGCCGACGCGACCAAGGAGGCCGTCAAGGATGCCGGCGCCGCCGCCAAGGAAAGCGCCGTGAGCGCCGGCACCGAAGTCAAGGACAAGACCAAGGAGGTCGTTGCGGCGACCAAGGAGGCTGGCAAGGAGATGGTCGTCAAGGCCGCCGATGCCACCAAGGAAGCCGCCGAGAAGACGAAGGAGGCGGTGAGCAAGTAGGCGCCGGCAGGTTTCCGCGGGCAGGACTGCCGGTTCGTCCGGCGCCGCCCGCGTCTTCGTCCCGGCACGCGGCAGCAACGCGCGAAAGGCAGTGCCAGGCCAAGCGCACCGGTGCGCCGCGAACCGCCGTGTCACGGCTGGCGGAAGCGTCGGCTGCAAGCCGACCAACCCCCGGTCGATCTCATGCCGATGGCGCTTCGCGGTTCCCGGCAGGCATGGCGCCATGTGCGCGCACGAAAGGAAAGAACTCACGGTCGGCGCCGAGCATGTGGCGGGTGACCACATCATAGGCGAGGAACTGGAAGACATCGCCGACTCCCTGTTTGCCGGCCCGGTAGTCGTCGAGCAGGCGCCGTGCCTGGGTCACCAGTTGGCGATGCAGGACGACGTGCTCGGCAGCGCCGGGATAGCCGGCAGCGCGAATGACCGCTTCCTCGTCGGCAAAGTGTTGGAGAACATCGGCGGTGAGGGTGTCGACAATCGTGTCCACGCGGCTCGCCTCGCGTTCGCCGAGAATGGCCGACAACAGCTCGTTGGCGTCGGCGAACAGCTGGCGATGGCCGCGATCGACGAGTTCGTTGCCGCATTCGTACGCCGAGTGCCAGACGAGCTGAACGAAGTTGGCAACCACGTATTCCTGCGTATCGGCTGTCGGCGTCTTTTCCGGAGCGATCTGGACCTGATTGCGGCCACCGGTCTTGGCCCGATAAAGCGCCTCGTCGGCACGCTGAAACCACTCTTCCCAGGTGTCTCCGGGGCTGCATTCGGCAGCGCCGATGCTGACGGTAAGCTGCCCGATCAAGGGAAAATCGGCGCTCGCGATCTGCCCGCGCAAGCGTTCGGCAAGCAGCGCCGCCGTCGACCGGCCGGTGTTCGGGCAAACGACGACGAACTCCTCGCCGCCCCAGCGCGCCAGAGCGTCCGTGCCGCGCAAGCGGCTCTGCAGCAGTGCGGTGACGGCCTGTAGAACCTGATCACCGGCACCATGACCATGCTGGTCATTGATCGCCTTGAAGTGATCGATGTCGACGACCAACAGGCTCAGCGGCTGGTCGTATCGGTTCAGGCGGTCCATCTCGCTGCGCACGCATTCCTCAATCCGCCGCCGGTTCCACGCACCGGTCAGTTTGTCGGTGCCGGCTACCTGTTCGAGTTCGACGACGGTCTGCTGCAGTTCCTGATTCGCCTGCCGCAGGCGATCGAGTGTCTGCTGCATGGCCGGGATCTCCGGCGACGGAGTCACTTCGTGGATGATCGAGGCAATCGACTGCAGTTCCTGGTCGGCGCCGAGGACCGGCAGTTTGAGCCACAGGCACTGCCTGATCCTGCAGCCGACCGGGAGTTCGACCTCCTCGTACGCGGCCAGCGCACCGTCGATGATCCTCTGGTCGCAACGGGCGAGCTGTGCGAGAAGGCGGGCCGGCAGGACATCGCTCTCCGATCGCCCAGCGAGACGCGTGGCACCCTGACAGAGCAGTCGTTCCATCTCCCGGTTGGCCAGTCGGTAACGACCATCCAGGCCCTTGACGCCGAAACCGACGCCGGCGCTCGCCGGCATCAACAGCGACAGCAGTCCGGCCATCCGGATGACGCCGCCGTCGGCGAGGGCTCGGGTCAGCGCCTCGTCACTCATCGGGGTAGGGGGTCGGCCTGTTTGCCGGCGGCAGGCTGCGGGCGCGGGGCAAGGATGACCCGGTTGCGGCCCTGCGTCTTGGCCAGGTAGAGAGCCCGGTCGGCTCGGTTGACGAAGTCCGTTGGTGACTCGCCGGCGAGGTAGTCGGCAACGCCGATCGACACCGTGATGTTGCCGATCAGCGGTCCCTCGTCGCCAACCCGTCTGATGCGGCTGGCCGCGACCAGCGCGCGCAGTGCCTCGGCCAGGCCGATGGCGCCACCACGTGGCGTCTGCGGCAGGATCACGGCGAACTCCTCGCCCCCATAGCGCGCCGCCGTGTCCTTGCCCTTGACGTTGGCGCGCAGGATCTGGCCGACGCTGCTCAGCACCCGGTCGCCGAAGACATGTCCGAGGCCGTCGTTGAGCCGCTTGAAATTGTCGAGATCGATCATCAGCAGGCAGGGGCCGGGCATTTCGGGGGTCGCCTGTTCCAGGCAGGTCGTTAAAGCCAGATCGAAGCCCTTGCGGTTGCTGAGCCCGGTCAGCCCGTCGATCAGGGCTTCCTCGCGGGCACGTGCGACTTCCTGGCGGAGCTGCTGGGTCTCCCGCCGGCTTTCCTCCAGGCGCGTCTGCAGTGTGCTGATCGCGTTCTGCATGTTGCGCGTGCCGCGCAGGATGTCGGCAACGCCGCTGGCGACTTCGCCACCGGTGGATACCGGCTCGCTCAGGGTATCGCTCCAGCGCTCGAGCGTACTGCCGAAGCGCGAGGCCTCATGACCGGCCAGCGCGGCCGACTCGGAAACCTGATCCACGAGATTGTCGACGCTGTCGCCGATGCGCAGGGCGGTTGCCGCGTCGAATTCGGAGATATGGCGCGAGTAGAGCGCGTACGTGGTCTGCTCGTCGAGCCGGCCCAGTTCCTTGAGTCGGGCATCGAGATCGGCATTGAGCGCGGAGTTGTTGCCTGCGACATACTCGTACCAGATCGCGTAACTCACCGGATGCAGACCAGCCGCCTGTTGCGTCATCCTCTTGACGGCGAGCCGCAGGTATTCGGCACTCGCTGCGGTGGTATGGCGATATCTCATTGTGTCTTTCCCTCCAGAACCTGCGGACCTTGATCCTCGTCCGTCGGCTTACTCGTTTGACAGCTTACCGCATTGCACAGCCTGCGGCGATACTTCGCGGCAAGTCCCGTCGTTCGCTGGGCAGGCCCGGCGCGCCTGCCATTGCGGCTTCACGGCGGTCCGTCCGGAAAGGCTAAACCACCGTCGGAGCCGAGAATGGCCGCGAAGCGATCGGGCGGCAGTGGCGGTGAAAACAGGAAGCCCTGCTGGATCGGGCAGCGGTTGGCGAGCAGGAAGTCCGCCTGCGCGCGCGTCTCGACGCCCTCGGCGACCACGCGCATGCCGAACTGGTGTCCGAGTTCGATGATCGACAGCGCAATCGCCGCGTCCTTGCCGCCGCGGGTGACATCGGTCACGAAGGCGCGATCGATCTTCAGCTCGTCGAGCGGGAAGCGCTTGAGGTAGCTCAGGGAGGAAAATCCCGTGCCGAAGTCGTCGAGGGACAGCGCGAAGCCCTTCTCGCGCAGGCTGTTCAGGCGGACGATGGTGCGTTCGGCGTCGACCACCAGCAGTGATTCGGTCAGTTCGAGAACCACCTGCTCGGGCGCAATGCCTTCCTGGGCAATGATGGCGGAGCACTTTTCGGCGACTTGCTCTTCCAGGAAGCTGGGGCTGGCCAGGTTGATCGACACGCGAACCGGTGCCAGGCCGGCCTCGGCCCATTGGCGCAGTTGTCGGGCCGCGGCGGCCAGCACCCAGTCGCCAAGGGCGACGATCAAGCCGGCTTCTTCGGCGAGCGGAATGAATTCGCCCGGCCCGAGCAGGCCGCGCCGCGGATGCTGCCAGCGCACCAGCGCTTCGGCGCCGCTCAGCCGGCCGCTGGCGGCATCGACCTTGGGCTGGAAGTGCAGACGCAATTCGTCCTGGGCAATGGCTCGCCGCAGTTCGTTCTCCAGGTGCAGTTTGACGCGGGCGGCGGCGTTCATCTCCTCGTCGAAGAAGCGGTAGGTCGCCGGACCCGAGGCCCTGGCCGCGTAGAGCGCCTGCTCGGCGGCACGAGCCAGCGCCTCGACCGAATCGGCGTCGCGCGGAAAGACGGCGATGCCGATGCTGGCGGTCAGCACGACCTCCCGGTCGTCGATCGACAGTGGCCGGGCGATGGTCTGCAGCAGGCGCTCGGCGATGATCGCCGCATCGCCCGCCGCTCGCACTTCGAGTACCAGCACGGTGAACGCATCGCCGTCGATACGCGCCACGGTTTCGGCGGCACGCATCGAAGGATTCAAGGCCAGCAGATCGGCACCGCGCACCGACGAGCGCAGTCGCTCGGCGAGCGTGCACAGCACCTGGTCGCCGGCGGCGTTGCCAAGCGCGTCGTTGACGCTCTTGAAGTGGTCGATGTCGAGATGCACGATCGCGCAGCTTCCGTGGTTGCGGCGGGCACGTTCGAGTTCGACAGCGGCGACCTGGGCAAACAGCTGTCGGTTGGCCAGACCGGTCAGACCGTCGTGCATCGACAAATGCTCGATGCGTTGCTGCGCCTCGATCCGCTCGCTGATGTCCTGGGTGATGCCTTCGACGCGGACGATCCTGCCGGCCGTATCGCGGACTGCCTGCGCCTGCTCGTAGACCTCACGCAGCTTGCCGTCGGGGCGCTGCATGCCGTAGGTGATCTGGTAGGGCTGGCCGTCGATGAGCAGCGCCCGGCGCGCGCTGGCCACCAGTGCGCGGTCGCTCTCTCGTACGGAGGCCAGGAAGCCGTCCAGCGTCGCCGCACCGGCGAGTTGCCAGTCGCCGCCAAAGAGGCGCAGCATTTCGTCCGAGCAGGCGAAACGCGCTTCCGCCACCGACCACTCCCAACTTCCCATGCGCGCCAGACGCTGCGCGTGCGCCAGCCTCTGCTGACTGTGCTGGACGGCCTGGATCGCCTGCCCGGAGCGCATGCCGTAACGTACCCGCTGCGTCAGCAGCAGCCAGTTGACCGGTTTGTTGATGAAATCGGTGGCGCCCGACCGGTAGGCCAGTTCGATCGACTCGCCGTCGTTGAGGCCGGTGAGCATCAGAATCGGCAACCACTGGCCGCGTTCGTGCTGGCGGATGCGCCGGCTGACCTGGTAACCGTCTACGCCGGGCATCATCACGTCGAGAACGATGAGATCAAACTCTTGCGCGTCGAAAAGACGTACGGCCTGCTCGCCGCAGTCGGCTTCGCTGACTGCGAAACCCGCGTGGCGCAGCGACTCGCTGGCCAGCATGCGGATCATCGCGTCGTCGTCTACGAGCAGCACCCGGCCGCCCCGCTGGTCGTCGTCCACTAGCCACCTCCCTTTCGCTCACTTGCCGCCGCGCGATGGCTCGCCAGTGCCTGGCGGAAGCTGTCGTAGGCGCCGTTCAGCAGATCCAGCCAGTCGTCGGCCGGCGCTTCGCCGCTGCGCAAATGCATCTCGATCTGTCTGGCCTGCTCCGCTAGTGCCAGCGCGCCGACCGTGGCGGCCGACGACTTGAGGGTGTGCGCGGCCCGCTGCATGGTCGGCGCATCGCCCGTGTCGGCGGCCTCGGCAAAGCTCGCAAGCAGCTTGCCGGCGCTGTCCACGAACATCTCGAGCACGCGGTCGGCGAAGCCGGGGTTCGAGCCGTCGGCGACCATCGGCAGCGACTGTACGACGCCTGGATCGAAAAGCATCAGGGTGCGTCGCTCGCCATGCCCGGTGGCGCTGTCGGTCGCCGGCTGACCGGCGGCAGCGCCGGCCTCCGGCTCCGCCGGCGCTTCCAGATAACGCGCGAGGGCCGCCGTGAGCTGTGCCCGGTTGATCGGTTTGGCCAGGTAGTCGTTCATCCCGGCGTTCAGGCACAGCTCGCGGTCGCCGGCGAGCGCGTTGGCGGTGAGCGCAATGATCGGCACTTCGGCACGGCCCGCCGCCCGTTCTTCGGCGCGGATCTGGCGCGTCGCCGCGAAACCGTCCAGCACCGGCATCTGGCAGTCCATCAGGATCACCTGGTAGGAGCCACTGCGCCGGGCGCTGACGGCCTGCTCGCCATCGTGCGCGAAGTCGACCGCGCAGCCCAGGCTCTCGAGGATGGCACCGGAAATCTCGCGGTTGACCTCGTTGTCCTCGACCAGGAGCACCCGTCCGGTCATGCGGCGGCCGTTGGCCGGCTGGGTGTGTGCCGGCGGCGGACCGAGGTGGATCGGGACGCGTTGCCGGAACCAGAAAGTCGAACCGAGGCCTTCCGCGCTTTCGAAGCCGACGTGGCCGTCCATGCGCTGCGCCAGTTCGCGGATGATCACCAGACCAAGGCCGGTGCCGCCGAATTTGCGCGTCGTCGAGTCGTCGGCCTGCGTGAATGGGGCGAACAGCTTCTCGCTGGCGGCGCGCGAGATGCCGACGCCGGTATCGGTGACGGCGTAGCACAACTGGCAGTGGGTTCCGTCGGCAGCCGGCGCCGAGTCGCGGTCGGCGCCGGTGGGTTCCTGGCTCAGGGAAATGAAGATCGATCCGTGCTCGGTGAACTTGACTGCGTTGCTCAGCAGGTTGCTCAGGATCTGCTTGACGCGGTAGGGATCGCCGATCACTACGGGCGGTATGTCGGGCGAGATCACGTCGCCGAGGAGAACGCCTTTTGCCGAGGCCATCTCGACGAAGGGTTGCATCACTTCCTCGACCAGGCGTCGCGGGTCGAAGGGGGTGAGTTCGATGTCGAGCCGGCCGGATTCGATCTTCGACAGGTCGAGGATGTTGTTGAGCAGGTGCAGGAGCGATTCGGCCGACAGGCGCAAGGTTTCGGCGTGCCGCCGCTGCTGCTCGGAAAGGCCGGTGTCGAGGAGCAGGTCGGCCATGCCGATGACGCCGTTCATCGGCGTGCGAATCTCGTGACTCATGTTGGCGAGGAAGCGCGACTTGGCGAGGTTGGCGGTCTCCGCCTGTTCCTTTGCCAACTGCAGTTGTGCCGTGCGTGAGGTGACCTGATCCTCGAGCGTTGCGCGGTGCTCGCGCAGTTGCTCGTCGCGGGCCGCGACCTCGTGCAGCATGCTGTTGAAGCCACGGACCAGTTCGCCGACCTCGTCGCGCCGATCGATGCGCAGCCGCCGGGAATAGTCGCTGTCCTGCGCCACCTGTCGCATGACCGAGGTCAGTTCGATGATCGGCTCCGAGACCGATCGCTGCAGGCGTGTGGCGAGGAGCAGGGCGCCGCCGAAAGCGACGAGCGTGCCGGCGAGGACCCACAGCAGCCGGTGCCAGGTGTCCGTCCACATCGGTCGCAGGTTCGACTGCATACTGAGCGTGCCGATGACTTCCCGCCCCTGGCGGATCGGGTAGTCGATGGTCAGCGAGTCGTCCCAGTAGCCGCCCCTGAATACCGGCTGGCGGCCACCCGGGGCGCTGGTCGCGAGCGCCTCGCCGTTCGCCGGGTAGTGGGCGAACACCTTGCCGTTGGGCAGGGTGATGGCGCCGGCCAGGATCTCCGGCCGCGCGCGCAGCCCGGTCAGCGCCTCGCGTGCCGCGGTGGCGTCGTCGAAAGCGACCGCCGAGGCGCTGCTGGCGGCCAGCACCTCGGCCATGCCGGTCAGCTTGTCGATCTCGCCCTGACGGTTGTCGTCGATCTTCGAAAAGGCAAACAGCAGCGTGCTGATCAGCAGGCCGGCGCCGACCGTGAGGCCGATGATCAGCATCAGCTTGGCCTGCAGCGGCCGATCGGTGAAGCGCATCTCAGTTCTTTCCCTTGAAGTCGGCGAGGTTGCGCGCCAGCTTGAGCAAGTTGGCGCTGGCCTTGAGCTGGGCCTGTTCGAGTGTCTGGCGATTGACCTCGAACTGCAGGCGGCCGTCGCCCTGGACGATACCGATCGCCCCCCCGGCATCGATGAAACCGTCGGCGTCGCTGACCGTCAGCACCGCTTGTCCGGCCAGGCTGCGCAGCAGCAGGGTCAGGCGGCGGGTTTCGGAAGCACCGATGAAAAGCACGTGGCAAGGCCGGGCCTCGTCCACGCTGGCGACCATGTGGACGCTGACCAGCCGGCTCTGCACCGGCCGGTTCTCCAGCGCCGCGAGGGCGCTGGCGAGCGAGTCGCGACCGAGCAGGCAGATCAGCAGCGGCGCGTCGCGCGTCGCAAAGCTGCGCTCGGGCCACTCGATGTAACGCGCGAAGTTTAGCACGAAGGCCGCCTTGGCCTGCGCCTCGCTGAGCACGCCTTGCGCCGCCGCGGGGCCGGCGAGCGCGCCGGCGAGCACCGCCAGCAGGGCCGCCAGGCGCCTGAAGGAACGGTTCACCGACGATGCCTCAGAACTGCCACTTGGCCTTGACGTAGCCGCCGCGCTGCAGCTCGATCGTCTGCGAGGGCAGCAGGCTCGGGATGAATTCGGGATGGCTGTTGTCGAGGAGGTTCTGGCCGACCACCGAGAGTTCGAAATCGCGCGTCGGCCGCCAGGCGTAGCGCAGATCGAGCGTCGTGTAGGCGGGGACGGCAAAGGCCGAGTTGCGGTCGCCAAGCTTGCCGACATAGCGCAGCCAGACGTCGAACTGCTGCCGATGCGGCAAGGACATCGACGAGCGCAGGCTCGCCTGTTGTTGCGGCGAGCTGTCGTTGATCAGGCGGGCGCTGTTCTGCGAGATCGGGTCGTCGTTCTTGGCCTCGGTGGTGAGGCGCAGGGCGCTGTAGCTCGGCTGGATGCGCCACCAGCTCAGCGGGTTCCAGTCCACGGCGATTTCGAAGCCGTGCGTGTGTGCCTTGATGCTGTTGTCGGGGAAGATGTTCTGAATGATCGCCGGCGCTGGCGTGAAGGTCAGTCGCCGGTCGCCAAGACCGGCCGAGCGCAGGTCGTCGTACTGGTTGTAGAAGGCGGTGATGTCGAGCGACAGACTGGTCGAGAAGCGTTGGCGGAAACCGATGTCGTAGGCGATGACGGTTTCCGGCTGCAGATCGCCGGAGGGGACGTTGCGGGTCACGAGCGGCAGCGGCGTTGGGTTGCCGGGCGCGCCGGGGGGCAGAACCGCGACGTCGACCTGGGCATCCAGCTCGGCGCGCGAGGGGATGCGCACGGCGCGCGACACCGAGCCCCAGAGCGTCTGCGTCGGGCTCGGTGTCCACATCAGGCGGACGTTGGGCAAAGGCTCGAAGCCGGCAAAGCTGCTGTTCTCCAGGCGCAGGCCGAGCATCAGCCTTAGCGTCTCCGGCGAGAGCGTGATGTCGTCATAGACGAAGGCGCTCGCCAGGTTGAAGCTGCTGGACTTGGGCGCAATGCTGATGATCCCGCCGGAGTCGATGTGATCGCTCGAGTAGCGGTAGCCCAGACCCCAGATCAAGTCGTGGCGCTCGCCCAGGGGTATGCGGTGCTGGAAATCCACGTCGGCGGTCGTGCGCTGTTCCTGGAAAGCCCCCTGCAGATCCATGGTGCTGTACTCGACGTAAGCCTGCAGGGCCGCGTCGGATCCATCGGCGAGGGTCCATTCGCTGCGCCCGAGGAGGTGTCCGCCCTTGCCGTCCTGGCGGCGCTTGCTGAGGGCGACTCCCTGCGGCGAAGTGGTGTCGGCAACTGTAAACGCGTCGCCGGTCGGTGCCGTATACGCCTGGCCGCTGAGCGTCAGCCGACGATTGGCGGCAGGGCTCCAGTCGCTGCGAAAACCGACACGCGCGGCGCGCGAGTAGTCGTTGCCGGTATGACCATAGGTGTCGACCGCTTCGTCGCGCTTGTAGGCCTTGCCCCAGACGCGGAAATGCCCGTCGGCGGTCTGCCCGCCGTGGCGAAAGGCGCCGAACACCCGCTCCTCGCTGCCCGCACCGGCCACCAGCAGGTTGCCCTGGGTATCGCGGGCACGGCGGGTGATGATGTTGATCACGCCGTTGACGGCATTCGCCCCCCACATCGCGGCGCCTGGTCCGCGGATCACTTCGATGCGATCGATGTCTTCGAGCAGGGTGTCCTCGTATTCCCAGAGGACGCCGGAAAAAAGCGGCGAGTAGATGCTCCGCCCGTCCATCAGCACCAGCAGCTTGTTGCCGAAGCGGTTGTTGAAACCGCGCACGCTGACCGCCCAGCGGTTGTTGGCGAGGCCGGCCACCTCGACTGCCGGCGCGAGGCGCAGGGCCTGGGGAATATTCGTGGCACCCGAACGTTCGATATCCTCGCGGCTGATCACGAACACTGCGGCGGCCACCTCGTGCAGACGTTCTGTCTTGCGCGAGGCGCTCGTCACTTCGACGCCGAGGAGAGCCTCCAGGCTGATGTCGGGCGGGTCCTCACGGTCATCGGCGCTTGCGGGCACGCTGGAGAGGGTCAATGTCAGGGAGAGTGTCAGGCAGGCGAGACTCGAGGGACGCATCGACGGGGTTCCTTTTCTGGTGAGCGCGGCGCCGGTGCCGCACCCCCGGGGAGATCGCGGCGGATTATAGGCCATGGCGCGGCCGGTGCCTGTGCCGCATGTGAATGCTGCGGCGCCAGGAGTCACGGCATCCCTGGAATAACGGCAGCGTGTCGGTGAACTTGAGGACTGTCGCCTGGCGGCGTGTCCGACCGAAGAGCTTGGTCGGCTAGCGCTGCACCGCCCGCAGGGCGCGCCACAACAGGGCGCCGAGCAGTGCTGCGGCAAGTACCAGACTGAGTACCGACGCCAGCCAGAAGCCGGCGACGCCCATCGGCCGGGGGGCGTGCAGGGCCAGCCACCAGCCGCCGAACAGTCCGACTCCCCAGAAGCAGACGACATGCACGCACATCGGCACGAAGGTGACGCGGTAGCCGCGCAGGGCGTGCGCGGCGATCGTCTGGACGGCGTCGAAGATCTGGTAGAAGGCGACGTAGCCGACCAGCGCCAGCGCCACAGCCTGGACCGCCCGATCATCGGTGTAGGCGCCGGTGAGCGGCACGGCGATCGACCACAGCAGCAGTCCGAGCAATGCCGACAGGCCGCCGGCGAGGAGCAGGCCGGCGCCGATGGACAGCTCGGCGCGCCGCCAGTGGCGCGCGCCGGCGGCCTGGCCGACCTGCGCCAGGGTGGCGATGCCGAGTGCCAGCGGCAGCATGTAGCAGATGGCCGCGAGATTGGCGACGATGCGGTGGCCGGCGACGGCAGTCGCGCCGAGCTGGGCGACGAAGAGCGCCATCAGAGTGAAGGAAGAAATTTCGACGAAATGCGAAAATCCCATCGGCAGGCCGAGCTGCAGCAATTCACCGAGGGGTTTGCGGCGCGGCCATTGCCAGGCGGCAAACACCGGCCAGGGCCGCAGCGCGCTGCCGAAGCGCAGGTAGGCGGTGGCACAGACCACCGAGAAGGCGCTGACGACGACGTTCGACACGCCGCAGCCGAGGACGCCGAGCGCGTCGCCGCCCCACTTGCCGGTGACCAGGAGGTAAGCCAGCACGCCGTGCAGCAGGGTGCCGCCAAGGCTGATCAGCAACAGCGGACGCGGGCGGCCGAGGGCGTTGCAGAAGGCATGGAAGGTCCGGTAGAGCAGTATCGCCGGCATCCCCAGCGCGAGCAGTGCGAGGTAGGCGCGCGCCTTCTCCTCGACCAGCGGGTCGATGGTCGACAGGGCGAGCAGCGCGCCCGGGTGACGCAGGAAGCAGGCGCCCGGCAGCGCCAGCAGCAGGGCCAGCCACAGTGCCTGCTGCAGGGCGCCGGGGATTTCCTCGTCGCGGCCCGCACCGTGCAGGTGTGCGACGGTGGGTGCGACGGCCTGGACGATGCCCGCCAGCGCAAAGACGACCGAGATGTAGATGCCACCGCCGACGGCAACCGCCGCCAGATCGTCGGTTCCGTGGTGGCCAAGCAGCACGGTGTCGATGATCATCATTCCCATCGACGACAACTGGGCAAGGAGTATCGGCGTCGCGTGCGCGAGAATCTGGCGGAACTGCTGGGCAAGCATGTGCGCAGGGACGGTGGCGGGCCCTTCAGACTACTCCATTTTGTCCGCGCGCGGGCTGCTGGTCTTCTCTCCGGGCACGTCCGTTCGCGAAATTCGGGTCCGCGCACGGCGCTGCCGGTTGAAAGATGCCCGCACATGTAATAGGGTTTGCCCTTTTGGCCATCAGGGAGACGAACGCCATGGTCGCAGCCAGTCGTGCCACCGCCTACGAACCGATTGAAACCGCCAGCCGCGACGAGATCACCGCGCTCCAGGTCGAACGCCTGCGCTGGTCCTTGCACCAGGCGTATGACAACGTCGACCACTACCGTCGCCGGTTCGATGCCCACGGAGTCCACCCCGATGACCTGAAGACGCTCGACGACCTGCGGAAGTTTCCCTTTGCCACCAAGGACGATCTGCGCCAGAACTACCCCTTCGGAATGTTCGCGGTGCCGCGCGACCAGATCGTGCGGGTGCATGCCTCCTCGGGAACCACCGGCCAGCCGACCGTCGTCGCGTACACGCAGAACGACATCGACATGTGGGCGAGCCTGATGGCGCGCTCGATTCATGCCGCCGGCGGTCGACGCAGCGACATGGTGCATGTCGGCTACGGCTATGGTTTGTTTACCGGCGGCCTGGGCGCGCACTACGGGGCGGAGCGGCTCGGCTGCATGGTCATTCCGATGTCGGGCGGGCAGACGGAAAAGCAGGTGCAGCTGATCGTCGACTTCCAGCCGGACATCATCATGGTGACGCCTTCCTACATGCTCAACCTCGCTGACGAATTCAAGCGGCAGGGCGCCGATCCCGCGTCGACCCGGCTGCGCGTCGGCCTGTTCGGTGCCGAACCGTGGACGCAGCAGATGCGCCTCGAGATCGAGAGCATCTTCGGCATTGACGCCATCGACCTCTACGGACTTTCGGAGGTAATCGGGCCGGGAGTCGCCAGCGAATGCGTCGAAAGCAAGGACGGGCCGGTCATCTGGGAAGATCACTTCTACCCCGAGATCATCGACCCGGCTACCGGCGAGGTACTTGCCGACGGCGAACACGGCGAACTGGTATTTACCTCGCTCTCCAAGGAGGCGCTGCCGATGATCCGTTATCGTACGCGCGACCTGACGCGTCTGCTGCCGCCAACCTCGCGCTCGATGCGGCGGATCGAGAAGATCACTGGCCGCTCGGACGACATGCTGATCATTCGCGGCGTAAATGTTTTCCCGTCGCAGATCGAGGAACTGATCCTCAAGCAGCCGAAGCTGTCGCCGCACTACTTGATCGAGGTTTGGCGGGATGGTCACCTCGATTCGGTCGCCATCGATGTCGAACTCAAACGCGAGTATCGCTACCTGTCGGCGGTCGACAAGGAGTACGTTGGGCACGCGCTGCAGCACCACATCAAGTCCTTCGTCGGCATTTCGACGGAAGTGCGCATCGTCGACATCGGCGGCATCGAACGTTCGCTGGGCAAGGCGCGTCGCGTCATCGACAGGCGCCCGCGGGCGTGAGACGAGAAAAACGGGAGCGACCATCTCCTGCCGGATGGGCGACGGCGCGAGAACAGGCTTGCCAAGCGGTTGGCGGGCGGTCTATGCTGATGGTTTGCTGACGGCGTCGTTGCCTGGTCTTTGCCCGAGGGCCCTCGTTCGCTGGCGACGGTTTGTTCGCGAGTCACTTTCCTTGTTCGAGGTCGCTTGATGAAATCAACATGGTCCCGACCCGGTGCGCTGCTGGCGTCCCTTGTCTTCGCTCTTTCTCCCGCCCTGGCGCAACAGCCGCCACCGACTGCGGGCTCGGCTTCGGCCAGTCCGTCGGCGAAGACCTTCTCGCAACAGGATCTCGACCGGCTGCTGGCGCCGATCGCGCTCTATCCTGATCCGCTACTCGCCCAGATCCTGATGGCATCGACCTATCCGCTGGAGATCGTTGAGGCGGCGCGCTGGGTCAAGGCCAATCCCAAGGTCAGCGGCAAGGCGCTCGAGGATGCCATGGCCAAGCAGTCCTGGGATCCGGCGGTCAAGTCGCTCGCCGTCGTGCCGCAGGTGTTGCAGCAGATGAACGAGAATCTCGACTGGACGCAGAAGCTTGGCGACGCTTTCCTGGCGCAACAGCAGGACGTGATGAATACGGTGCAGGGGCTGCGTGCCAAGGCCGATGCGACCGGAAACCTGAAGTCTACCCCGCAGCAGGTGGTGAAGACCCAGACGCAGGGCAGCCAGACGATCTATGTGGTGGAACCGGCCAAGCCGGACGTGGTGTATGTGCCGACGTACAACCCGACGGTGGTGTACGGCAGTTGGTGGTATCCGGCGCCGCCGTATGCGGTTTACCCGCCGGCCTACGTCTATCCTCCCGGCCTCGCCTTTGCAACGGGTGTGGTGGTCGGTGCGGCGATCTGGGGCGCCTGCAGTTGGGGTTGGGGGCGCAGCAGTGTCGACGTCAACGTCAATCGCTACAACTCGTTCAATCGCACGAATATCAGCAACAGCAACTGGAGTCACAATGTCGATCATCGGCGTGGAGTGGCGTATCGGGATCAGGGCGTTGCCAACCAGTACAACCGTGGCGGCAATGCCCAGGCGGCCAAGTCGCGCGAGGAGTTTCGCGGTCGCGCCGAGGCCGGACGCGCGGACCTCAAGGGAATGGACCGCGGCGAGTTGAACAACCGCGTCAAGGACGCTGAGCGCGGGTCGCGGGACAATCTCGGTGGCCGGGGCGAAGCGGGTCGCGGCGATGCGGGCCGAGGCAATGTAGGGCGCGGTGATGCGGGTCGAGGCGATGTGGGTCGAGGCGATGCAGGGCGCGGCGATGCAGGGCGCGGCGATGCGGGGCGCGGCGATGCGGGGCGCGGCGATGCGGGCCGGGGGGATGCCGGCCGAGCCGAGCCGAAGGGAAAGGATCGGGGCGGCGACGTCAGCAATCGCATGCAGGGCGCTGAGCGAGGGGGTGGCGGCGGCAGCTTCGGCGGTGGCGGTGGGGGAGCACAGAATCGCGGCGCGGCAGCGTCCGATCGGTCGGCTGGCGGCGGCTTCTCTGGCGCCGGTAACGGGGCGTCCACGCGTGAGGCGAGCCAGCGCGGCAGTGCCAGCCGGGCAGATGCGGGTAGTCGGGGTGGGGGTGGCACCAGCTTCGGCGGTGGTGGCAGCCGGGGAGGTGGCGGTGGCGCAAGCTTCGGCGGCGGTGGCGGCCGGGGAGGTGGCGGCGGCGGCTTCGGCGGCGGTGGTGGCGGGCGAGGAGGTGGAGGCGGCCGTGGTGGCCGTTAACCCCGACTGCCGATCACTTTCTGCGGAGAAGAGCACGATGAGACTGAAGAACACGATGAAGACGCTGGCTGTCGCCCTGTTGATTGGGATGGCGCCGGCGATCCATGCCGCACCGCCGTCACCGGCTGTACAAACGATCGTTCACAAGACCTTTGCGACGCCGGAAGACGCCGCCGCGGCGCTCGCTGAAGCCGTTCGCGCGCAGGACGTCCAGGCGCTGCTGGGCGTCGTCGGCCCATCATCGAGAAGCTGGTTGTCGAGTGGCGACACCGTTGCCGATCGCGAGGACTGGCGGAAGTTCCTCGCCGCCTACGACCAGAAGCACAGTGTCAGCAAGGTGACCGACAGCCGGGCAGTCCTGCTCGTCGGCGATGGCGACTGGCCGTTCCCGGCACCCCTCGTACGCCAGGGCGAGACCTGGGCTTTCGACGCGGTTGCCGGCCGCGAGGAGATCATCAACCGGCGTGTCGGCCGCAATGAACTGGATGCGATCCAGACCCTGCTGGCGATCGTCGATGCGCAGCGCGAATATGCGGCCGCTGACCCGGACGGCAATGGATCGCCGGACTACGCCCGGCGCTTCATGTCCAGCGAAGGCACGAAGGACGGCCTCTTCTGGCCCGCTGGGGCGAATGAGCCAGCGAGCCCCCTGGGGCCGCTGGTTGGCGCCGCGACACGCGAGGGTTATAGCCCGAAGGCGCAGCCGGAGGCCTATCACGGCTACCGTTATCGGATGCTGACGGTGCAGGGCAAGGACGCCCCGGGCGGGGCCTACGGGTATCTGGTCAAGGACCGGATGCTCGGTGGTTTTGCCGTCCTGGCCTATCCCGCGAGGTATGGCGTTTCCGGTGTGATGAGCTTCGTCACCAACCATGACGGGATCGTCTACCAGAAGAACCTGGGCAGGAATACCGACGCGTTGGCGGCGAAGATGCAGACCTTCAACCCGGATGCCAGTTGGCGGAAGGTCGAGTAGGATCCATCCCCTTGACCGTGTAGGGGTCCGGCGATATAGTCGATTCCTGCACAGGCGAGTTGATTCGCGTTCTACATGGCTGTTTTTTATGTGGATTGTGACGCGGCGGCGCCACGTTTCGCTGCGCATGCCGTCGGCGCGAGCATTTGGCACGGATCGGAAACGAAGGAGCGAATTGATGGCGAGCCCGCTGGCCAAGACGAGTGCACCAGCAGCCGGCAAGATGCGCCTGGTGCGTGAATTGCTGGGTCCCTACCACCGCTGGCTGGCCCTCATCCTGGCCATGATGCTGGTCGAGACGGCCATGTCGGTCGCATCGCCCTGGCCGCTCAAGATCATTCTCGACAACGTCGTCGGCGACCACAAGCCGGCGGCGTGGCTCGATGCACTGCGCTTCCTCGACCTTGGCGGTGACAAAATGGAACTCGCCGCGGTCGCCGGCGCCGCCGTCGTCGTCATCGCCCTGCTTGGCGCCGTGGCCAGCTATATCGACAATTACTACACCGAGAGCGTCAGTCAGTGGGTGGCGCACGACCTGCGCATGCGTGTTTATGATCACCTGCACCGCCTTTCGCTCGGCTATTACGACACCCACCAGTCCGGCCCTATCCTGTCTACATTGACCGCCGACGTGAAGACGATCCAGGGTTTTGCGTCGTCGGGAACGCTCGGCATCCTGGTAGACCTGCTGACCATCGTCGGCATGGTCGGCATCATGTTCTGGCTCGACTGGGACTTCGCGCTGATTGCCATTGGCGCGACGCCGTTCCTGCTGCTGTTCGTGGCGCGTTTCAACAAGGAGGTGAAGGCGGCCACGCACGAAGTCCGCCGTTACCAGAGCGACATCGTTGCCGTCGTCCAGCAGGGTCTCGAGTCGATGCGCATCGTCAAGGCCTTCGGGCGGCAGGAACTCGAGAAGAGCCAACTCGCCGAGGTCAGCCACGCGACCGTGGATGCGGCGCTGGCGGCGCGACGGGTGAAATCGCTGCTGTCGCCAGCGGTCTCGCTGACGGTGGCGCTGTGCACGGGGTATGTCCTCTGGCGCGGCACCGGACTGGTGCTGGCCGATGTGATGACGCTGGGTGCGCTGACCGTCTTTCTCACTTACCTGTCCAAGTTCTTCAAGCCGGTGCAGGACTTGGCGAAGATGAGCAACACCATTGCCCAGACGGCGGTTGCCATCGAGCGCATCCAGGTCATTCTCGACACCGACGACATCCTGCCCGTGAAGCCGGATGCGCGCGACCCGGGAACGCTGCGCGGTGAAATCTCGTTCGAGAACGTGGCCTTTTCTTATACGCCAGAGTCGCAGGTACTGACCGATGTCGTCTGTCACATCGCGCCGGGGCAACTGGTGGGCGTCGTCGGTCCCACCGGTGGTGGCAAGTCGACCGTGGTGAGCATGATTCCGCGCTTCTATGACCCGAGCGGCGGCACGGTGCGCATCGATGGCGTCGACGTGCGCGACTTCGACCTGCAGGCCCTGCGGCAGCAGATCGGCTTCGTGCTCCAGGACACGTCCTTGTTCCATGGCACCATCCGCGACAACATAGCGTACGGGCGGCCGGGCGCGACTGATCAGGAAGTCGTCGAGGCAGCGCGGCTGGCCAACGCCGACGAGTTCATCTCGCGCATGGCGCACGGCTACGACACCATGGTCGGCGAGCGCGGCATGACGCTCTCCGGCGGCCAGCGACAGCGCATCGGCATTGCGCGGGCGATCGTCCGCAACGCGCCCATCCTGATTCTCGACGAGCCTACGGCGGCACTCGACACCGAGTCCGAGAAACTGGTGATCGACGCGCTGGAGAAACTGATGAAAGGGCGCACTGTGATTACCATCGCCCACCGCTTGTCGACGATTCGGCATGCCGACAAGATCATCGTTCTCAAGGGCGGCGTCGTCGCCGAGCAGGGTACCCACGATGAACTGTTGCGGCTCGACGGCGTCTATGCCGAGCTATATCGGACCCAGGTCCAACCCGCGGCGCCAGCCAGCGCCTAGCCTTCACCTTACGGGGTTATCTTCGCATGCACCGCTCACTCATTGTTCTGCCTGACGACACCGGTCAGCCCTTGGTCGACGCCATAGCCGCGGCGAAGGAGTCGCTGCGCATCAAGATCTTTCTCTTCTCGGATCCGGCCCTGCTGGCGGCGGTCCTCGCTGCGCAGCACCGCGGGGTCAGGGTGCGGGTGATGCTCAACCCGGCCCGGCGTAGCGGCGAGGCCGAGAATGAGGCGACACGCGAGGTGCTCGAGGGCGCCGGCGTCGAGGTGAAGGACAGCAATCCCGCCTTCGACATCACCCACGAGAAATCGCTGGTCGTCGACGGCGAGACGGCTTTCATCCAGTCGCTCAACTGGGAGACCAGGAATCTCACGGAGACCCGGGACTTCGCCGTCGTCACTTCGCATCGGCATGAGGTGGATGAAATCGTCGAGTGTTTCGACGCCGACTGGAACCGCGACAAGTTCGATCCGGGTGAGGACTCTCATCTCGTGTGGTGCAACATCAACGGCCGCAACCGGGTCGCTCGCTTCATCGATGCCGCCGAGGAATCGCTGTTCCTGCAGAATGAACGCTACCAGGACGAGGTGATCATCGAGCGTTTGGTGCGCGCGTCGCGTCGCGGGGTAAAGCTGCATGTACTTGCCCGACCGGCCCACTTCCTCAAGAAGGGCAAGCTGGTCGAGGGTGTCGAGGGATTGCGCATTCTGCAGGACCTCGGCGCCAAGGTGCACCGCCTCAAGGGCCTCAAGCTGCACGCCAAGCTGATGCTGGCCGACGGCAAGCATGTGATCATCGGCTCGATCAATCTTGCCCCGGGCAGTTTTGACAGCCGTCGTGAACTGGCCATCGAGGTCCATGACGAATCGGTTGTCAAGCGTGTTCAGGGGGTGGTCCGCCAGGACTGGGAGAACTCGCATCCCCTCGATCTCTCGGATGAAGGGCTGCTCAAGGATCTGCAGGAAAACGAACCCGACGTGGCCGAGATGCTGGCTCTCGACGACCACCAAGTGAACCATGGGCATCACGGGCATGGCGGGCACAACGGCCATGATGCTCACAAAGGGCATAACGGGGGCTGAACTTCGTTCCGGCGTTGCGGCGGGCGGTCATCTGGTGCCCTGGATTGGGGGTTTCGGCCATGCGAGCAAGTGATTTTTTCCTCTTGTTGCTGCTCGTCGTAGCCAGCGCGACGGCGCAACCCGTCTACGAGTCGCGCGACAACGCCGGGCCCGTTTTCTCGGATTCACCGAGCACCGGGGCGCGCGAACTGGTGTTGCCGCCGCTTGCTGATCCCGCGCCGCAGCCGCCTCCAGCGAGTTCGTCAGCGCTGCCAGCGCCGCCCGTGGTCGAGCCCTACACCGCGCTCAACATCGTCGCTCCCGACAACGGGGGCACGATCCATTCGAATACCGGCCAGTTTACTGTCCAGGTGTCCATTCAACCCGACCTGCAAAGCCAGCGGGGCGACGCACTTGCCATCAGCCTGGACAGGACGGTACTGCCTACCACCCGCAGCGTCTTGCAGTTCGACATCACGCCGTCGGAATGGCAGGCGGCGGCTGGCGACGATGCCGAGCACCAGCTTGCGGTCGCCGTTGTCGATCGTTCCGGCGCCGTTCTGATGACCTCCGCTCCAGTGCGCTTCTACGTGCACCGCGCCAGCGTGGCGACGCCGCGAAAATAGCAGGTGCTGCGGATCGTCGAACCGGCCACCCGAAGAAAAGCGGGGGCCGGTTGCGCAGACCGCCGATCAGCGGCCGGTGTCTGGAGCCGGCGTCAGGCGCACCGACAACGGTTGCGAAACGTTCAGGTTTACGTCGCGCTGCGGGAACGGGATCGGAATCCCGGCGGCGCCCAGGCGCTTCTCCATGGCATAGCGCAGGTCGCTGTCCACCCGGCGGGAGACCAGGGTCGGCCCCAGTTCGACCCAGAACACGAGCACCAGCAGCAGAGCGCTGTCGGCGAAGTCTTCGAAGAACACCTCCGGTGCCGGGTCTCGCAAGACCTGTCCATGGTCTTTGGCGCAGCCGGCAACGATCTCGGCGGCCTGCTGCACCGGCGACCCATAGGCAACACCGATCCTGATTTCGCGCCGGATGCGAGGGTTGGAATAGGTCCAGTTGACGACCTGGTTCTCGAGAAAGCTGGAGTTCGGTACCAGCGCTTCGACGCCATCGAAGCCCCTCACGGTTGATGCGCGCAGATCGACGGCGGTGACATGGCCGGTCATGCCGCCCAGGGCGATGATGTCGCCGACCCGGATCTTGCGCTCGAAGAGGATGATGATGCCGCTGATCACGTTCTTGATGATCGTCTGGGTTCCGAAGCCGACGCCGATGGCCAGCGCACCGCCCAGGAAGGCGAAGACGGTGAGCGGGATGCGCGCCAGATTGAGGATGAAGATGACCAGGATCACTGCCAGCGAGATCATCGCCCAGCGGCGAATGACGCTGGCCAGTTGCTCGTTGACCTTGAAGCGGCCGACCATGATTCGCTGCAGCCGTGCCGAGAGCAGCGAGAATAGCCAGTAGCCGAAGACGAAGAGCAGCAGCGCGCCAATGCTCTTGCCGACGGTAACGCCGTAGCTGACGGCTACCGTCTTGCCGTCGACGACGGTCGACTCCTCGACGGCAAACATCTCGAAATCCCATATCGCGCGCAGACGCTTGGCTATCTGCATGGCCCCAAGCTGCCAGTTGTCGACGCTTGCGGCCTTGCCCTGGAATCCGAAATCCTGCAGCCAGCGATCCAGTTGGCGCTCGAGGCCCGCCGCCGCCAGATCGACGCGTTGATAGGCCAGTAGACGCTGCTTCAGCGTGTCGAGCCTGGCCGACTCGTCGGCGCTTGCCGCCTCGTCGAGGAAGGTGTCGCTGAGCCGCAGTTCCTGTTCCCTGACCGCCAGCCGTGCCGCTTGCTGCAGTTCGTGGACGAGTTGCTTGCGGCTGAGCAACTCGTCGCGGGTGGTGCTCAGCGAGGTGATCACCGCTTGCCGCGTTGTCGAGTCCTGCGAGCGGAGAGCCACATAGCGTTGCGCCCACGCATCGCCGACAGCCTGAAGCAGCATCTGCAACCAGGACAGGGTCATCAGTTGCACGCGGTCGGTGTCCATTCGCTCGTCGAGCAGTTGCAGGCGTCGGCCGGCGTCAGGGCCGGCGCCGGCCGACGCGACAAACTTGGCCAGGCGTTCGCGCTCGGCCGTGCGCCGGTTGTTATCGCTAACGAGGCGATCCATTTCGGCAGCCATTTTTCCCAGGCTGCCGAGCAATTGGGCCTGCTGCTGTTCGAATTCTTCCTTGCTCAGGCTCTGTTCCGGCACTACGCGGGCCAGCAGACGCTGCATTTCCGTCGTCAGCGCTTGCAGCGCTTTCGCCTCCAGGCGGACTCGATCGACGGCAATGACGATGTTGGCCAGGTCCGCTTCGGCCAGTTGCAGCCGCAGGGCCGTCAACTCGCGGTTGAGCCGCTGCTTCTCCTTCTCGTCCTGGCCCTGGGCGCGCGCGAGCTTGTCGTCGGCCAGTCGGAGTGCTTCGGCGCCGCGCTTCTGTGCTTCCAGCAGCCCCAGTTTTTGCGCCTCGAGTGCTCGCTCGGCCGCGGCCAGGCTGCGTAGGCGTTCGCCTGTGGCATCGTGCGTGTCGCGCAGTGCGTCGACACGCAGTGCCGAGTAGGGCGGCGGGCCGGCGAATTCGGCCAGCAAGGCCTGCTGGTTCGACGTTTCGGGCGGGGACTTGCCTAGTCTATCGAGGTCGTCGAGGAGTTTCAGACGTTCGCTGTAGGCCGCTACCAGACGATCGAAGAGGCGCTTGCGATCCGTGATCGGCAGACCTTGCGGTCCCGGCGGTGGCGTCGTGCCGGTCTCTAGTTGTTCGGCCTCCTGCTGACGACGCGCCTCAGCCAGTTGCGCCTCGGTTGCGGCGCGCGGGTTGGCGGCTTCCGGCGCCGGGGCTGCGGCTTCGGTCTTGGCCTGGCCGCCGATTACGGAGGGAAGCCCGATCTGCCCGTTGACCAGCGGTGCGAAGGTCATCACGAACAGTGCGACGAGGCACTGCCGCTTCATCCTCGGTCATCCCGATGGCAGGGGGAGCTAGCCGCGTGCTGGCTGGTGGCTCCCGCGGGGACAAGTACACGGCGGTCAACGGCCCAATTCGGCCGGGCAAGAATCGATGGTCCCAAGAGCAGGCTTCCTTCAGGCGGTGCAGTCAGTACGGCTAGCGGAGAGCATCCGGAGTTCGCACAAGCATGCCACGAAACGGCCTGTCGGTGTCGCTTGCGCCGGATTCGTCGGGTACGCGCGGGAACATGGCGCGCAGTTCGCCGCCGACACGCATGCTTGGTGGTGCACCATCAGGACGAACGGCGGCTTGCGCAGCTCCACGCGGCGCCGGTCGGCATGGCAACCGCCGGCAGGTCAACGCGTCAGGAGCATCAGCAACAAGAGGTTCGTCACCAGCGAGAGGCCGGCAATGATCCGCCAGGTGAGCAGGGGATTGCGCATCGCCAGCGGTGTCACTGGCGGTCGGTTGAGCGGCCTGCTGGCGCCGCGTTCGAGCGCCAGCAGGAACTCCTCGGCGGTTTCGAAGCGCTGCGCGGGATCCCGGGCGACGGCCTTGAGCAGGACGTTTTCCAGCCAGCCGGGAATGTCGGGGCGGTAGCGCGTCGGTGGGACCGGCTCCCCGAAGCGCGGATGCTGAAAAGGTTCGATCTCGCCGTAGGGATACTTGCGGGTGAGCAGATGGTAGAGCGTCACGCCGGCGGCGTAGAGGTCGTGCGCTGGGCCGGCCTTGTCGCCGGCGAACAGTTCCGGCGCCATGTAGCTTGGCGTCCCCGGGCTGCCCGCCGTCGCTTCGTCCTCCGACAGGCTGAGCGCGACACCGAGATCGAGAATGCGCAGCCGGCCGTCGCGGCCGATGTGGATGTTGGCCGGCTTGATGTCGCGGTGCGCGACGTCGAGGCGATGCAGGGCGGAGAGTCCTTTCATGAGGCGGATGCCGTGCTGGACGGCGTCGGCAACGGTGAAATGGATATCGGCGTCGAGCATGCGCTGCAGGGTGGCGCCCTCGTGCCAGGTTTGCAGGTAGTAGAGGCAACTGCGTCTGTCGGCCGGTACGAGTTGCGCAAAGAAGGGCGAGACGATGCGCCGTGCGCGCCACTCCTCCATGATCAGCGCGCGAATTTCGTCGGCGTCGTCGGCGAGTTCGGGGCGAAGGGTCTTCAGCACCAGTTGCTGGCCGGAAAGCTGGTCGGTGACGCGGTAGAGCAAGGTCGCGCGCGAATCGTGCAGCACCTCGTCGATCAGCAGTCCGTCGAAGTCCTGGCCCGGTTTGAAGCGCGGCGGCAGTGGCAGCCGGGCGATGCCCTCGAGCGAGTCGCGCAGATTCTCCGGCGGCAAGCCGGTTACCCGCAGGACGACGGCGCTGGCGTTGTCCTGGCCGTCGGCAGCCAGAGCCAGGCTGGTCAGCGATGCCGCGGCCTGTTGCGCGTCGGGATGGGCGAGCAGAACCGTGCGCATCCGCCCGCTGCCGAGCGGCCCCCAAACGCCGTCGGAACAGAGCACGAAACAGTCGCCTTGCTGCAACTCGCCATCGACGAAGTCGAGCTGGAAGTGACGGTCGAGGCCGACCGCGCGCGAGAGGACGTTCTTGAGTTCCGGGTGTTCCCAGACGTGATCGCTGGTCAGCCGTGTGCAGACGCCGTCGCGCAGCAGGTACAGGCGCGAATCGCCGACGTGTGCACAGACATAACGGCGGCCGCGCAACACCAGGACGGTGAGTGTCGTCGCCATGCCGGCGAGATCGGGCTGTCGCCCGGCCTCGGCCATGACCCAGCGGTTGAGCGGGACGACGATCTTCTCGAGGGCGTGCGGCACGCTCCAGGTGTCGGGCGTCGCGTAGTAGTCGGAGAGCAGGCCGCGTACCGTGTACTCGGCGGCCTCGCGCCCACCCTTGTGGCCGCCGATACCGTCGGCGACGGCGGCGATCAGTCCCTTGTTGTCGAGCTCCGCCCCCTGCGGCGTGACCATGCCGCAGAAATCCTCGTTGCGTTCACGGGGACCGGTCAGCGAGGAATGTCCGACGTCGACGCTAAGCGGCATGCGGGATTGGCTCCGGAAAGGGAAGGGCGGCAGGTCCCAGTGTACCGTGCCGCCCCGCCTGCTTCAAAAGAAGCTGCGACTCAGATCCTGGCCGCCGTCAGGTGCGCTGCACCCCAGGTTGTCCGCCAGCGGGTCTTGACGCCGGAGAGTCCGGCGAGGGCCAGCAGGGCTAGCGCGGCGAAGATCAGAAAGCCGATCTGATAGCTGCCGGTGATCTGTTTGGCGTAACCGAGCGAGGAGGCGAGGTAGAAGCCGCCGATACCGCCGGCCATGCCGACCAGCCCGGTCATCACGCCGATTTCCTTGCGGAAGCGCTGCGGCACCAACTGGAAGACGGCACCGTTGCCCATGCCCAGTGCCAGCATCGCGCCGACGAAGGCGAGCAGCGCCATCCACGCTGCCGGCAGACCGATGCTGACGATGCCGAGGAAGATGGCTGCCAGTACGTACATTACCGAGAGGCTCTTGATGCCGCCGATGCGGTCGGCGACGTTGCCGCCGATCGGTCGCACCAGCGAGCCGGCGAACACGCAGGCGGCCGTGAAGAAGCCGGCGGTCTTGGCGTCGAGTCCGTACTGGATGTTGAAGTAGATGGTCAGCGATGAGGCGAGGCCGACGAAACCACCAAACGTTACCGAGTAGAAGAACATGAACCACCAGGCGTCGGCGTCCTTGAGCACTTTCAGATACTCGGCGAGCGACTTCGGCGGTGGGCATTCGGGCGCATCCTTGGCGGCGAACAGGTAGAAGACGAAGACCAGGACCAGCGGGATCAGCGCCAGGCCGAAGACGTTGCTCCAGCCGAAGGCGATTGCCAGGCTCGGTGCGATCAGCGCGGCCAGCGCCGTGCCGGAGTTGCCGGCACCGGCGATGCCCAGTGCCGTTCCCTGATGCTCGGGCGGATACCAGCGCGAGGCGAGTGGTAGCGCGACGGCGAACGAGGCGCCGGCGACGCCGAGGAAGACGCCGAGGATCAGCGTCTGTTCGTAGCTGTGGATGCCGAAATACCAGGCGACGAACAGCGAGACCATGACGATCACCTGGCCGATGGCGCCCGCGAGTTTCGGCTTCAGGTGGTCGACCAGGATGCCCATGAAGATGCGCAGGATGGCGCCGGCAAGCACCGGGGTGGCCACCATCATTCCCTTCTGGGCGTGCGTCAGACCGAGATCCTTGGCGATCTGTACGCCCAGCGGCCCCAGCATGACCCAGACCATGAAGGCCAGGTCGAAATACAGAAAAGCGGCCAGCAGTGTCGGCCGGTGTCCGGCCTTCCAGAATTCAGTGTTCATTGTCCTTCTCCTTCCGTTGAGATCAGATTTGCAGAAAAACCATGCCGCTGTCGACGCGGATCGGATAGCGGCGTGCGCAGCCTTCGTCTGGCGCCACCGCCTCTCCGGAGTCGAGACGCAGTTTCCAGCCGTGCAGCGGACAAGTGACCTGGTTGCCATGTACCAGCCCCTGTGACAGCGGTCCGCCCTTGTGCGGGCACTGGTCGCGCAAGGCGAAAACCTCGTTGCCCGAGGTGCGGAAGACGGCGATGTCGCCGCTCGTCGAGCGGACGACGCGAGAGCCCAGTCGCGGGATCTCGTCAAGGGTGCAAATCGATTTCCATTCAGCCATTTCTGTTCTCCAGTCCTTCATACCGAAAGCATTTCGTACTCGTTCTTCTCGACGCCAGCGATGCGCTCGGCCCAGGGATCCTTCGCATCCTTGAGTTCGGCCAGCAGGCGTCCGTAGAGGGCCTTGCGGTTCTCCTCGTCCTCGACGACGCGGTTCCTGGCGTGTTCGAGACCGACGCGTTCGAGGTAATGGCAGGTCCGCTCGAGGTAGAAGCCTTCCTCGCGATAGAGCTGCAGGAAAGCGCCGGCGTACTCCATCACCTCGTCGTCGGTCTTGACCTTGACGAAGAACTGGGCGACCTCGGTCTTGATGCCGCCGTTGCCGCCGACGTACAGTTCGTAGCCCGAATCGACGCCGATCACGCCGACATCCTTGATGCCGGCCTCGGCACAGTTGCGCGGACAACCCGAAACAGCGAGCTTGACCTTGTGCGGCGAGTACATGTCGAACAGCATCTTCTCCAGCTTGACGCCCATGGCCATCGCCAACTGCGTGCCGAAGCGGCAGTGCTCGGCGCCGACGCAGGTCTTGACGGTGCGGATCGACTTGCCGTAGGCGTGACCCGACGGCATGTCGAGATCCCGCCAGACGTTGATCAGATCTTCCTTCTTGATGCCGAGCAGGTCGATCCGCTGGCCGCCGGTGACCTTGATCGTCGGCACCTGGTACTTGTCCGCGACATCCGCGATCCGGCGCAACTCGGCCGAGTTCGTCAGGCCACCCCACATGCGCGGGACGACCGAGTAGGTACCGTCCTTCTGAATGTTGGCGTGCGCGCGCTCGTTGATCAGGCGCGAGCGCGGGTCGTCCCTGGCTTCCATCGGCCAGGTCGAGATCAGGTAGTAGTTGAGCGCCGGGCGGCACTTTTCGCAGCCATCCGGCGTCTGCCACTCGAGGAAGCGCATGATGGCGTCGATGGTCGTCAGGTGCTCGCCGCGAATCGCGTCGCGCACTTCCTGGTGCGAGTAATCGGTGCACCCGCAGACCGGCTTGCGGTTCGACGCCGCCGGCGTGTAGGCGCCGCCGATGGTCGCCGAGAGAATCTGCTCGCAGAGGCCGGAGCACGAGCCGCACGACGACGACGCCTTGGTGTGCTTGCGGATGTCGTCGAGGCTGAACAGACCTTTTTCCTTGATCGCCTTGACGATCGTTCCCTTGCTGACGCCGTTGCAGCCGCAGACTTCGGCGCTGTCGGCCATCGCCGCTGCCTTGCTGTGCCCCTGATGGCCGACGTCGCCGACGTGCGACTGGCCGAACAGCAGGTGATCGCGAATCTCGTGGATGTCCTGGCCATCGCGCAGCAACTGGAAGTACCACGGACCATCGGCGGTGTCGCCATAGAGAACGCCGCCGACGAGCCGGTTGTCCTTGATCACCAGCTTCTTGTACACGCCGGCAGCGGCATCGTTGAGGACGATTTCCTCGGTATCCTTGCTGCCGAAGAAATCGCCGGCGGAAAAGAGGTCGATGCCGGTCACCTTGAGCTTGGTCGAGGTGACCGAGCCGGTGTAGCGGCTGATGCCGTAGTTGGCCAGATGGTTGGCGGCAACCTTGCCCTGTTCGAAGAGTGGCGCGACGAGTCCGTAGGCGATGCCGCGGTGTGCGACGCACTCGCCGACGGCGTAGACCTTCGGATCGTAAGTCTGCAGCGTGTCATTGACGACGATACCGCGGTTGCAGTGGATTCCTGCCGCCTCGGCGAGCGTCGTGTTCGGGCGGATGCCCACCGCCATCACCACGAGGTCCGCCGGGATCTGCGCGCCGTCCTTGAGGCGCAGGGCCGCGACACGCCCACTCTCGCCGGCGATCAGCATTTCGGTCTGCCTGCCGAGCAGGAACTTCAGCCCGCGGTCTTCGAGCGACTTCTGCAGCATGCGGCCGGCGGTCTGGTCGAGCTGACGTTCGAGCAGCCAGTCGGCGAGGTGAATCACCGTCACGTCCATGCCGCGCAGCTTGAGGCCGTTGGCCGCCTCCAGACCGAGCAGGCCACCGCCGATCACTACCGCGTGCCGGTAGCTTTTGGCGGCATCGATCATGCTGTCGGTGTCGTGGATGTCGCGGTAGGAGATGACACCCGGCAGGTTGTTGCCGGGAATCGGCAGGATGAACGGATTCGATCCCGTGGCCAGTAGCAGCCGATCGTAAGGTGCTTCCGTACCGTCCTCGGCGATCACTCGCCGCTGCACGCGGTCGATCTTGCTTACCTTCTTGCCGAGGTGCAGCGTGATGCCGTGCTCCGCGTACCAGCTGTGATCGTTGAGAATGATGTCCTGAATCGTCATCTCGCCGGCGAGAACCGGCGACAGCAGGATGCGGTTGTAGTTGGGGTGCGGCTCGGCGCCGAAAACCGTGATCTCGTATTGGTCGGGGGCGATCTTTAGTAGTTCCTCGAGCGTGCGCACGCCTGCCATGCCGTTGCCGACCATTACCAGTTTCTTCCTGCTCATCTTTGCAGCTCCCTGTGAGGCGTCTCGACAGGTTTTGAAAAGCAAACGGCGTGCCAGGATGAAGAGGCGCTGATTTCACCGGACTTTCGGGCTTCCTTGCGCGCCGCTGATGGTGCGGCGCACAACTTTGGGGCGCTGCGGGAATCTGCGTGGGAGGTTTGGTGCAATCTAGCAGCAGGTGCCGAAAGTGGGCGGTGGCGGATCCGGCAGGCCCGCAAGCGTAGCCTGCGGGTGGCATTGCCTGCGGGCAGCTTGCTGGGTGGCCAGTCGGGTGCTGGGAAAGCGCACGGCTGTCTCATTTCCGGGTTTCGATTGCCGTCCTTTCTTGGCATAATCGGCCCTTCGTGGGGAGTTGGCCGTGGTCGGCGCCCCGTCATGACTTGACCAACCGAATGGGGAGGTGAGAAATGTCCTTGATGGGTTCTGATAAAGCGGCTCGGTTTGCTTTCGCGGCGGCGGCGGCAACGCTGGTGCTGGCAGGTTGTTCGAATATGCAGATGGGTTCGCCGGAGGCGAAGACCGCCGCGACCGGTTCGGCCGGCGGGGCAAATTCGGAAAATGCCAACAAGCAACTGGAGCGATGCAGCAGTTCCCTCGGCACGATAGCCGTCGTCGAGGATACCAATGCCTCGTGGTATGGCATCCTGACCGGTCAGATGCGACTGGGTTCGACAGCCCCGGTGCTCAAGCTGCTGATCCAGCAGTCGAACTGCTTCGTGGTGGTCGACCGGGGCCGGGCCATGAACAACATGATGGGGGAGCGTGCCCTCGAACAGACTGGCGAACTGCGCAAGGGCTCGAAGTTCGGCAAGGGTCAGATGGTGGCGGCGGACTATTCGATGAGCCCCTCCATCACCTTCAGCAACAACAACGCGGGAGGCATGGGCGGTGGCCTCGCTGGCTTCAGCCGCACTGCCGGGATCCTCGGTGCCGTCGCGGCCAGCGTCAATGTCAAGGAGGCCAGCACGCTGCTCACGCTGGTGGACAATCGCTCGGGCGTGCAGCTTGCCGCATCGGAAGGCAGCGCCCGAAACATGGACTTCGGCGCCATGGGCGGTCTGTTCGGTGGTGCGCTGGGTGCGGCGGGCGGCGGCTATGCCAACACGGCGGAAGGCAAGGTGATCGTTGCGGCGTTTACCGATTCGTACAACGGGCTGGTCCGGGCCGTTCGCAACTACCGGGCGCAGGAAGTCAAGGGGGGCCTGGGAACCGGCGGCAACCTGAGTGTTCAGGGGGCGGATGAAGCCCAGGGATCGACGGGCAAGCGCAGAAAATAGGACGCGGATTGCCGCCTCGGTGATTCACCGCGGGGCCGCCATGTGTGGCCCCGTTCGTTTGCAGGTGTGAGGATGGTGATGACGATCTTCGGCATCAAGAACTGCGACACGATGAAGAAGGCGTTCGCCTGGCTCGCCGCCAACGGTGTCGCCTACGACTTCATCGACTACCGGCAAGCGGGTGTGGCGGCAGCGCACTTGCCGGACTGGAACCGGCGTGTCGGCTGGCAGGCGCTGCTCAACACGCGCGGCCTGACCTGGCGAAAGCTTGCCGCAGCAGAACGCGCCGAGGTCGACGAAGCGAGGGCGCTGCAGTTGATGGTGGAGCATCCGAGCCTGATCAAGCGGCCGGTCCTCGACACCGGCAAGGATCTGCTCGTCGGTTTCAGCGTGGCAAGCTATACCTGCCTGGTGGACTGAGGATCGGCATCGTCAGCGCCAGCAGGCGTTAAACCCCACGCCTTGGTCAGCACGCAGCGCGAGGAAACGTCCGATGATCTCGCGCGTCGCCTGCGACATTCTCCGGCCGGCTGACGGATCGTCGTGATCGTGGAAGTGCAGGAGCATCGCGTCGTCGGCGGCGACCGGCGTTCCCGGTGCGGCGGCCAGGAAGACGTGGTGGTCATGGCTCGCCGACTCGTGGTCGAAGAGGAACAGCAGCGATTCGGCGACCAGGCCGGTTTCTTCGGCGAGTTCGCGCGCCGCCGCCTGCAGGCGGGATTCCTGGGGGTCGATGCCGCCGCCAGGCAACAGTACGAGTCCGCCGCGGTTCTCGACGAGCAGGATCCGCCGGTCGATCTCGACGATTACGGTGGCGCGTTGTCGTTTCACGAGGCGCGCTAGACCAGCGCCAGTCCGTTGTTCTCGACCGCGACGAGCGCCTTCGCCTGGTGGAAATCGCGGGCGCGACCGCTGCCGTAGAGGCAGCAGGCGAGCTGGTTGGCGATTGGCAGCGGCAGCGAAACCTCACCGGCGAGGACGCGGCGCATCCAGGCGACCGTCGGCTCCGCCGCGCAGTTCTCGGGCAGTTGCGGCAGGTTCCTCAGGCTGTCGTGCTCGGCTTCGAAGAGAACGTCGCTGACGCCGTCGTGGACGTGCTCGATCAGCGGCCGCCGTTTCGGATTGGCGAAGGGTTCGCCTTCCGTGCCGCGCAGCAGCAGGGCGTGCGCGCCGCCACTGGCGAGCACGGCACGCATGCTGGTGATGTAGTCGGGATGCGTCGCGGCGGCGAGCAGCAGCCCCTGGCCGGCAAAGGGATCAAGCATTTTGACGAGGCTGTGCGCGCTGTTGCGCAGGCCGAGACGATGGCGAAGGGCGAGCTGCCGGTCGAGACCGGGAGAAAGGGTCGGCAAGGGCAGGTAGGCGAGACCGTGGGCATCGACGGCCAGTTGCGCCTGCGCCAGGCTGTTGCTCGGCGGGATGTCCAGCGCCTTGAAGATCTGCTCGCTGGTGACGCGGCCGAAATCGCTGTCCGCCTCGCCGAGACCGTGTACCAGCACCGGCACGCCGAAGCGTTGCAGCAGCAGGGCCAGCAAGGGCGTCAGGTTGGCGCTGCGGCGGGCACCGTTGTAGCTCGGGATGACGACCGGCCGGACTTTGCCGTGCGGGCGCCGCAGCGTGTGCAGACGCGCATTCGCTGCAGCCAGAAAGCCCACCATTTCGTCCACGGTCTCGGTCTTCACGCGCAGGGCAATGACGATGGCGCCGAGTTCGAGGTCGGGTACCTCGCCGTCGAGCATGGCGCCATAGAGTTCCTGCGCTTCGGCCCGCGAAAGGTCACGCGCGCCACTGGCACCGCGTCCGATCTCCCTGATGAATGCCGCGAAATCCATCTTTACTCCTCTGCTGTCGTCAGACGACGGTTTCGTCGGTGCGAGCTGCCTGGCCGGCGACCATTTGCCGCAGCTCGGGCAGACACGACCCACAGAAGGTACCGCATTTCCGCTTTTCCTGCAGCATCGCCAGCGTCGCGCCGGCGGCCAGGTCGGCGGCGATCTGCGCTTCGCTGATATCGGCACAGTTGCAGACGATACGACTTTTCTGCGGCAGCTTTCCCGGCCGGCGGCCGATCGGCGCCACCGCCCAGCGGATCAGAGCGGCGTCGAGCGCGTCGTCGGCCATCACGTCCTTGAGCCACGACTGGGCCTGCGTCTCGCCGGCGAGGCGAACGCCGATCAGGGTGCCGTCCGGGGCGATGGCGCGTTTGCTGACCTGTCGCCGGTGGTCGGCATAGACGATGGCCGCCGCATCGTCGGCGAGGCCGAAGAGTGTGTCGATCTCGTGCAGCCGGCTTTCCGGCAAGGCCTCGCCGTGCGCTGCCCGCAAGACGACCAGTGGTTCGGCGCGTCCGTAGAGCCCAACGCTGGCGAAGGCGAATTCCGGCAGCAGGCGGCGGGCGCGCGCGAGGAGGGCGAGCGGTGCAAGTTCGCCGGTACCGCCCTTGCGCAGAACGACGAGTTGCCAGGGCAGGTCGGCGCGCTCGACGGCGACGGCGGCGTGCTTGAGTTCCGGTTGAAACGAGAAGGGATCGGTCGCCGCCAGGGTCAGCGCGTTTACTCCGGCACTGTTCATGAACTGGCTGCCCCAGTGCATCGGTAGCCAGGCACGGCCCGGCGCCAGCGCCGCGTCGCTGCCGACGCGGACGACGATTTCGCCGCGTTGACTGCCGACCCGCGCCAGATCGCCGGCGGCCAGGCCGCGCCGGCCGAGGTCGCCGGGGTTCATCGACAACAGGGGTTCTTCGTCGAGATTGAACAGGCGGGCCACCGTGCCGGTGCGGCTCATGCCGTGCCACTGGTCGCGCAGCCGGCCGGAGAGCAGGCTGATCGGGCGCGCTGCGTCGGTCGCCTCGGCGGTGGGCCGATGCTCGACCTTGACGAAGCGGGCCCGGCCATTCGCCGTCGCGAAGATCCCGTCTGCATAGAGGCGCTGGCGGCCGCTGGCGGCTCCTTCCGGTAGCGGCCATTGTTGCGGCCCGAGGGAGTCGAGCAGCGAGTAGCTGAGGCCGGTGATGTCGAGATCGCGTCCGCGAGTCGTCTCGCGATGTTCGTTGAAAATGGCCTCGCAGGTGGCGTAGGGAAACAGTGTCTCGGCCAGGGGCTGTTGCAGTACCCGACCGAGGCGGCGGGCGAAGTCGACAACGATCTGCCAGTCGGCACGCGCTTCGCCGGGGCCGGCGATCGCCGGCGTGATATGCGTGATGCAGCGCTCGGAATTGGTCACCGTCCCCTCCTTCTCTCCCCAACTGGTCGCCGGCAGCATCAGATCGGCGAAGGCGGCGGTGTCGGTGTTGGCGTAGGCCTCCTGCAGCACGACGAAGTCGGCCGCCTGCAGGGCGGCGCGCACGGCCGACTGGTCGGGCAGCGATTGCGCGGGGTTGGTGCAGGCGATCCAGACGGCCTTGACTTCGCCGCTCTGCAAGGCGGCGAAGAGGTCGACGGCGGTCTTGCCGGGTCGCTCCGGGACGGCCGGTACGCCCCACAGGCGGGCCACTTCGGCACGGTGCTCGGGATTGGCGAGATCGCGATGCGCAGAGAGCAGGTTGGCCAGACCGCCGACTTCGCGGCCGCCCATGGCGTTCGGCTGGCCGGTCAGCGAGAAGGGTCCGGCGCCGGGGCGGCCGATCTGGCCGGTGGCGAGATGCAGATGGATCAGTGCCGCGTTGTTGTGCGTGCCGTGCGCCGATTGGTTGAGCCCCTGGCAGTAAAGCGACAGGGCGGCCGCGGCGCTGCCGAAGCAGCGTGCCGCGCGCACGATGTCGGCCTCGGCGAGTCCGCAGATTTCGCCGACGATCGCTGGCGGGTAGCCCGCCACAATCTCGGCCAGCGCGGCGAAGCCCTCGGTATGCTTGTCGATGTACTGGCAGTTGACGAGCCCCTCGGCAAGCATGACGTTGAGCAGGCCGTTGTAGAGCGCGATGTCGGTGCCTGGCCTGAGGGCCAGGTGGATGTCGGCGATGGCGGCGGTTTCGCTCCGGCGCGGGTCGACGACGATGATGCGCAGGTCGGGATTGGCGGCACGCGCGTCCTCGATGCGCCGAAAGACGATCGGATGCGCGACTGCCGGGTTGGCACCGGCAATCAGGAGGCAATCGGTCGCAGCGATGTCCTCGTAACAGCAGGGCGGCGCGTCGGCGCCGAGCGTCTGCTTGTAGCCGGCTACCGCTGACGACATGCACAGGCGCGAGTTGGTGTCGACGTTGTTGGTGCCGATGAGACCTTTGGCGAGTTTGTTGAAGACGTAGTAGTCCTCTGTCAGCAACTGCCCCGAGATGTAGAAGGCGACGCTGTCCGGGCCATGCGCGCGGATGATCCCGGCAAAACGCTCGGCGGCGTGGTCGAGCGCGGCGTCCCAGCCGACCCGCCGCCGCGGCTGGCCGCGTTCGCGGCGCAACTCGGGATGGCGCAGGCGGTAGTCGGGAGCCACCGTCAGGTGCAGCGAAGCGCCCTTGGTGCACAGGCGGCCGGCGTTCGCCGGGTGATCGGGGTCACCGCGCACGCCGACGATGTGGCCGCCTTCGGTGTCGATCAGCAACCCGCAGCCGACGCCGCAGTAACAACAGGTGGATTTGACGGACTTGTTCATGATTTCCTCTCGTGATGATGCAAAGCAACAGGCGTGCCATGCCATCAGGCTTGTGGGCCGCCGGCTGGCCGGGCGTGGGCCGGGGGCCGCGCCTCATCGTGGTGCGCGGATGCCTGCGCTTGCCTCACCGCTGGGCGATGGCGCGACAACGTTGGCGTTCTCGCCGGCCGCTCGGGTCCGCTCTGCCTCGCCGCAGGGTGCTGTGCCGCTGCTGTGGCGACAGCGCGCGGTTCGCCACTGGCCAACTTCTGCTGTCGTCAGGCAAGCAATCTGAGCAGTCTGTCATCGAGGGCGTTTTGCTTCTCGCAAGGCCCAGCCACTGTTGGGCTGTAGACGGGGGCAGAAACGTCGTTACGCAGTCTGGCGCCGGGATAGCGCCCCTCTGGAGGTCGCAGGTCGAGCCGGCATCGATTCCCGGCCCGCTGGGGTCGTGTGAGCAATTGGTGAGAAAAGCTCACGCCTGCGCCAAGGGGCATACCTGGCCGGTGCAGCGCAATGAATCGCATCATTGAGCGCACCGTCAACAGCTTGGGGAGAGCAAAAAACTTGAAATTCACCCGCCGCATGGGCTAAAATCGCGGGCTTTCTTCCCAAAACAAATTGGAGCGACAATCATGGCGCGTGTTTGCCAGGTGACGGGCAAAGGCCCGATGGCGGGGAACAATGTTTCCCATGCCAACAATAGAACGAAGCGCCGCTTCCTTCCCAATCTGCAGTATCGCCGCTTCTGGATCGAGGGCGAAAACCGCTGGGTGCGTTTGCGCGTATCGAATGCGGGTTTGCGCACGATTGACAAGAATGGCATTGACGTTGTGCTCGCCGACCTGCGCGCACGCGGTGAGATCTGACGAGGAGAGAAGCCATGCGTGACAAGATCAAGCTCGAGTCGACCGCCGGTACGGGCCACTTCTACACTACGACCAAGAACAAGAAGACAATGCCGGGGAAGATGGAGATCAAGAAGTACGATCCGAAAGCCCGCAAGCACGTGATCTACAAGGAAATCAAGCTTCGTTAGAGCACGCTCGCGAGGGGCTTTGCTGATTCAGGCCAAGAGCCGCGGCGCCAGCTGCGGCTCTTTTTCACTGGCGAAGGCCTTCTCGCCCTTCGCTGACGCAACCGGCAAGTGCAGGCCGATCCCCGTCACCGTGCGGCTTCGAAAAGGCGGCGGGCACGGACGCCCTGCGCGAGAGCTTCCAGTACCATCAGCGAGTCGTCCCAGCCCAGACACGCGTCGGTGACGCTCTTGCCGTACTCGAGCGGCTGGCCCGGGGCGAGATCCTGACGTCCTTCAACCAGGTGCGACTCGATCATCACACCGATGATTCGCTCGTCGCCCGCCGAAAGCTGGCCGGTGACATCCGTAGCGACCTCGATCTGCTGCTTGAAGCGCTTGTTGCTGTTGGCGTGCGAGGCGTCGATCATGAGGCGGGCGGCGAGACCCGCAGCGGCGATTTCGCGGCAGGCGGCGTCGACGTGCGCCGCGTCGTAGTTCGGTTGGGTTCCACCGCGCAGGATGACATGGCAGTCTTCATTGCCGCCGGTGGACACGATGGCTGAGTGGCCTGCCTTGGTTACCGAGAGAAAATGATGCGGTGACTGCGCGGCGCGGATCGCGTCGATGGCGATGCGGATGTTGCCGTCGGTCCCGTTCTTGAAACCGACCGGGCATGACAACCCGGAAGCCAGTTCGCGGTGCACCTGCGACTCGGTAGTGCGTGCCCCGATCGCCCCCCACGAGATCAGATCGGCCGTGTATTGCGGGGTGATGGTATCGAGGAACTCGGTCGCACAGGGCAGCCCCATGTCGTTGATCTCGAGCAGCAATCCGCGGGCCAGACGTAGCCCTTCGTTGATCCGGAAACTGTTGTCCAGACGCGGGTCGTTGATCAGGCCCTTCCAGCCGACCGTCGTGCGTGGCTTCTCGAAATACACACGCATCACGATCAACAGGTCGTTTTCAAAGCGCGGCACTTCCTTCTGCAGGCGCGTGGCGTACTCGACGGCCGAATCGACATCGTGGATCGAGCAGGGGCCAACCACCACCAGCAGACGGTTATCGGCACCATGCAGGATACGGTGGATGTTCTGGCGTGCGTTGTAGGTCGTCAGCGCCGCGCGGACACCCACCGGGAATTCCCGGAAAACATGTGCCGGGGGCACCAGTTCCTTGATCTCCCTGATGCGGACGTCGTCGGTGTTCGGCTTGCTTTGCAAGGTCATGTGGCTTTCTCCGGGCTACCGGCCTGAGCGGACCGGGCGCTCGATTCTAATGGAAATGCGGCGTCGATGGTGCACTGCAGTATCCTTGTGTCGGCCGGAACTCATGCGCGCACGCGTGGCCTGCCAGGTTCGGCGGGCGTCACGACTCCGATTCTGACAGCGCAAAGGCGTCGTTGGCCTGGCGCAGGGTGCATAGGGCTTTGTCGAACTGAAAACTGTTGATCTCAGCCCCCAGGCGGCTTGCCAATGGGCCCAGTACCGGTTCCAGCGAGGCGGCCGATTCGCCCCAGACGTCGCCGGCGCGGGTATCGTCCTCGGCGAGCAGGAACTCCAACTGCGCCAGCACGCCGCGCGCGCGCGTCCGCGCATCGGCAGGCTCGAGCGGCGTCGCGAGCGACGACGCGGCGTCGGCGCCAAGACCGGCGATCGCGGTAGCCAGGGGCACGAGGCAGCCCTCGACGGCTACGATCGCCGCCTCGCGGGCATGCGCAGGTGCCTGCTTCCGAAGGGCAAAGTCCAGCGCCCGCGCCTGCTCGCAGAGCGCTTCCGCACCGATGGTCGCCGCCATTCCCTTGAGCGTATGGGCGATGCGTTGGGCCTCTGCCGTTTCGCCGTCGGCGAGTTGCCGGCGGATTATCGCGCCATCGTCGGCGTGGTTGGCCACGAACATGCGCAGGAGACGGAGATAGAACAGGCGATCGCCGCCGGTCGCCTGCATGCCTGCCTCGGCGTTCAGGCCGACGATTCCCGGCAGTGCCGCCCACGTGCTGTCGAGCCAGGACGGCTGGTCGTCGGTGCTCCTGTCGGCGAGGGAAACGGGTCTCGGCAGCCAGCGCAAGAGCATTTCATGGAGCCGGGACGGATCCACCGGCTTGCTGAGGTGATCGTTCATTCCTGCGGCCAGGCAGCGCTGGCGATCCTCGTCGAAGGCGTTGGCGGTGACCGCGACAATCGGCAGCGTGCTGCGGCCAGGTAGTTGGCGGATGGCGCGGGACGCTTCGAGGCCATCCATCACCGGCATCTGCATGTCCATCAACACCATCGCGTAGCCGCTCTCTCCATCGGCTTCGGCAGCACGCACGCGGTCGACAGCCTGGCGGCCGTCATCGACCACATCCACATGCAGCCCGACGGCCAGCAACAGGTCGCGCGCCACCTGCTGGCTGACGACATCGTCCTCGGCGAGCAGGAGCCGCATTCCCCGGTAGTGGCGGCTGAGCGTCTCGCGGGCCGGGCGGGAGGCCAGCGGCGCGCTCCCGCCCGCAGTCGCCGGGTCGGCATCGCGGGCGGTGAACGCCGGCCGGGCGTTGTCCACCCGTCCGAGCCGGACCGTGGTCCAGAAAGTGCTGCCGACGCCCGGCTCGCTGACGACGCCGACCTCACCGCCCATCATCGCCGCCAGGCGCCGGCAGATGGTGAGGCCGAGGCCGGTGCCGCCATACTTGCGGGTGGTCGATTCGTCGGCTTGCGAAAAGGCGGCAAACAGACGCGCCTGCTGTGCACCTGTCAGGCCGATTCCCCGGTCTTCGACTTCCAGGCGCAAGGTGGCCACCTTGCCTTGCATTTCGATCAGTCGGGCACGCAAGGTGATCTGCCCGTGGTCGGAGAACTTGACCGCGTTGCTGACGAAGTTGAGCAGGATCTGCCCCAGGCGCAGAGGATCCCCGCGCAGCGGGACGGGGATCGCCGGGTCGATGTCCCGGAGCAATTGCAGCCCTTTGGCGCGGCTGCGCTCGCCGAGCATGCTCAAGGTGTGGTCGATGACGCGTAGCAGCGAAAAGTCCGTTTCCTCGAGAGTCAGCCGGCCCACTTCGATCTTCGACAGGTCGAGAATATCGTTCACGATCCCGAGCAGGTGCTGCGCAGCGTCGTTGATCTTGTTCAACTGGGCGCGTTGCTTGGGGTTCGTGATCTCCTGCTGGAGCAGGTGGTTGAGGCCGATGATGGCGTTCATCGGAGTGCGTATCTCGTGACTCATGTTGGCGAGGAAGGCGCTCTTGGAGCGGCTTGCCGCCTCGGCGGCTTCCTTGGCTTCAGCGAGCTCGGCGGTGCGTGACTGGACAAGCTCCTCAAGGTGGTCGCGGTGCTGCGCGAGTTCGTCCGCGGCGCGATTGCGCTCGGCGAGGTCGACATCGATACAGAAGATCTCGGACGGGCGACCCGGAATCTGGACCAGCACATGGCTCGAGAAGACGGCTACGCGTGACCCGTCCTTACGCTGGAGCGACAACTCTGCCGGTGCTGTCGCCACGCCGGTTCGACACATCTCCCGGATGGCCTGCCGAACGTCGTCGCGCATCTCTGCCGGAACGATCAGGTCCAGCAGATTGCGGCCGATGGCTTCTGCTGCCGAATAGCCATAGAGCCTTTCTGCTGCCGGGTTCCAGAAACGTGTCGTTCCGTCTTCGCGGTAACCCTGCAGGGCGATCGAGTCCACGTCATTGAGGAGCCTGCGGAAGCGCTCCTCGGATTCACGCAAGGCATCGGCAGCCAGCTTGCTCTCGGTGATGTCGCGGGCGTAGCCGACGGTGCCGATGACTCTGCCGGCCAGTGCGACGGGTGACTTGTAGGTTTCCAGCCAGCGCTGCTGGCCACCGCTCTCGACAGGCTCCTCGACGCGCCGCGGGCAGCCGCTGGCGAGGACGGCACGGTCGTCGGCGCGATACCTCTCGGCCAGTTCGGGGCTGGCGATATCGACATCGCTCTTGCCGAGGAGCGACTCTGCCGAAGGCTGCGCAAAGACCTCGACGAAACGGGCATTCACCGCCAGGAAGCGGCTCTCCGTGTCCTTCAGCCAGACCATGAACGGAAAGTTGTCGAGCAGCGCGTGCTGGTATTGATCGCGCGCCTCGAGCGCCGCCTCGGCCTCTGCCAGGGCGCGCAGCGGCAGACGCCGCAGCGGGCTCCAGATCAGCCACGCCAGACCGAGACTGCCGAGCAGCACCGGCAGGCCGGTCAAGAACTCGCTGGTCATCGTCCTCTCGATGGTGAGGCGGCCCACCGCCTGACCGGAGGAGTACAGTGCGCGATTGCGGGACAGCGTTGGTCCGTCGCCACGCTGTGGGGAGGCAAGCAGGATCTTGTCGGCCTGGTTTACGACCGTGATTCGGGTGTCCGCTGACTCGTGACGTTCAAGCAGCTTGGCGAGGCGAGGCGCAGACCGATCCCACTGCTGCGGCTCGCTGGCGATGAAGTCCTCGAGAAGCATTGCCTGGAGACGCAGCGACTCGTTGAGATGCTCGCTGACGCTGGTGCGCACCTGCAGCCAATAGATGCCGCTCGGCAGTAGCGCGACAACGATCGCCAGAGTGGCCGCCAAGCGTGTCAGCAAGCTCACCAGCGACCGGTGGATCGGGAACTTCATGGCGTGTCCTTGCCGAGTCCGGGGGTTGGCGGAAGCCGACGCAGGCCAGCCTCAGGTCTCGGGCGAGATCCCGGGAAAGGCATCGGCGTCGGCGTGCCGCGCAGCGATGGCGACGAACTCGTCCTGACGCGCAAAAAAGGCGTCGACCACGTCGGGGTCGAAGTGGGTGCCTCTGCCCTCCCGGATGATGCTGAGTGCCTTTTCCAGGGTGAACGCTCCTTTGTAGACCCGCTGTGCGATCAGCGCGTCGAAGACGTCGGCCAGCGCCATCAGCCGCGCCGAAATCGGGATCGCGTCGCCGGCGAGTCCTTCGGGGTAGCCGGAGCCATCCCATTTCTCGTGGTGGTAGTGGGCGATTTCCTTGGACATGCTGAGGAACTCGATGGGTCGTTCAGCGTCCTGCTCGGCCTGTTCGATCGCCAGGTAGCCCAGCCGGCTGTGAGTCTTCATGATCACCCACTCTTCCGGCGTCAGCCGGCCCGGCTTGAGCAGGATCTCGTCCTTGATGCCGACCTTGCCAATGTCGTGCAAGGGGGCCGACTTGACGAGGACCTCGATGTGGTGTGGCGTCAGGAATGCGGCGAATCTGGGGTGCGAACGCAGTTCCATTGCCAATGCATGCACATAGCCCTGCGTCCGGCGCAGATGATTGCCGGTCTCGGGGTCGCGGATCTCGGCGAGTCGTGCCAAGGCGCGGATACTGACATCCTGAATCTGGAGGTTGTCCGCCATTCGCCGCATGATCTCCTCGCCGAGACTGCGGTTGTGATCGCGCAGCAAGTCGCGTGCGGCCTTCAGTTCAAGATGCGTCCTGACGCGGGCGATGACGATTGCCGGCCTGATCGGCTTGGTGATGTAGTCGACTGCACCGAGGGACAGACCGTGCTCCTCATCGTCGCTGCTGTCGAGGGCGGTAACAAAGATCACCGGAATGTCGGCTGTTGCGACATCGGCACGCAGGCGCCGGATGACCTCATAGCCGTCCATCTCCGGCATCATCACGTCGAGCAGGATGAGGTCGGGTCGAGGTCGGCTCGCCGCTGCCTGCAAGGCGCGCTGCCCGGAATTCACTGCCCGCACCCGATGCAGCGGACTCAGCAGGCCGTTCAGGACCGCAAGATTCTCGGGAGTGTCATCGACGATCAGAATGGTTGCCATGAGGCTCCGCGCGGGGAAACGGCAATCGGCCGCTCAACATTATTACCGCTTCCGATGCAGGCGTCCATCGCGGCGATCCCACCGGCCGGATGCCAGCGTCACGACCGTGTCTTCGGGCGGCTGCTGTGAAGAAATCCGCGTCCTTGGCTGCAAAGCGCCGGATAATGCAGGATGTGCCGCTGCCCGGGGCTGACTGGACGTGCTCGGGTCGGCGGCGCGCTCGGCTACAGTGGGAGTCTGCCTGATCGCCACGGTGACGAGCATCCATGCTGGTAACCTGCATCGGTCAGCCGGTGATGGTTCTGGACTTCCCTTCAACGTCTCCAGGAGATCGAAAATGCGTATTCTGACGACACTCTTGCTTTCCCTCACGGCTCTCGCCGCGCATGCGCAACTGGAGCCCGGCTCCCCGCTTCCGGAACCGAGCACGATGACCCTGCTGGGCGTTGCCGCGGTGGCGGGAATCGCCGCGGCAATTGCGCGCAAACGCCGGAAGTAAGCCCCCTGCGCGGGCTTGGCAGGCAAGCGGGAACGGGCAGGTGTCTGACACCTGCCCGTTTTTCGTCTGTGCCTGTCGGTAGAGATCGCGGGTGCTCCGCAGCGACGGTCAATCGGGCGCTGGTGGGTTGGCGTTGGTCAGCGCAGCACCTGCTTTCAGTTCGATGTTCGCTTCGCTGGTCTCACCGGATTGCACGCTCACCGTCGCACTGCCCTGCAAGGTGCCGCCGTTCGCCTTGACCGTGACCAGGTGGCTGCCCGGATTCAGTGCCGTCAGCAGCACGCTGCCGCTGTCGGTCTTGCGCACGATTCGGTTGTCGAGGTAAACCTCGGCGGGTCCGCTGATCGCCTCGTCGGAGTGGATGCCGACCACCAGGCTTCCGGGGCGGCGATCTTCCTTGTCCTTGTTGATCGTCGCTTGCAGTTCGGCCAGTTGCTCCTTGAACTGCGAGATCCAGGCCTGGAATTCCTGGTCGACGAGATCGCCGACTTGTTCCTGGAAAGCGGTCAACAGTGAAATGGCGGTGGCTTGCTGGTCTTCGCCGAGATGGGTGCTGTTCGCCCTGATACGCCAGACGCCCCACGACAACTGAAACTTCTCCAGCGCCCGCTGCAGTGCCATCTGTGCCGTCATGTAGCGCATCCATGACGAGGAAAAGCCGAAGTAGCGGTCGAAAACCAGCGACGCCGCGGCCAGCGCGATGAGAATGTAACCCCACTGGTTCGCGCCGGAGAGCGCTGGACTCCCGTCGCCGAACAGAGTCGTCCCGGCAACCAGCGGCGCCAGACCACCAAGCACACCGAACAGGATGGCGAGAAAGCGCAGCAGCCTGGACAGACGGCGCGGCCAGATCTTGTTGCGCAGATACCAGTTCGCCGCTTCCACGGCCCGCGTCTCGAGGTCGGCGGCGAGCGCCTGCAGGGCCTCATAATCGCTTTGTTGTCCGCTGGCCGTTGTCTGGTCGACGGACTCGCGCGGTCTGATGTCGCGCGAAGGCGCTGGCGGCTGGCTACTCATGGCATATCCTCCTCAAGGACAGGGTGGTGCGGTGGATGGGCACGATCCCGATCTTCGCTATGGGCCGATACGCCGGTGGCCCGGCGCGCCCAGGGGGAATCGGTTGCTTCATGTCGACCGTCGGCGGGCCAGGCAGTTCGCTGTTCGCGACGGCCTGTTGCGGCAGTATGCAGCGGTAACGCAATGGATGGCCGGCCGCCCGACCCGGGGAAGCGTGGCGTCTCCTGCCGTGCGCTGGCACCGCCAAGGGGCCGCTGCGGCGGCCGGTGGCACGGCGCCGATGCCGTGCTTTCAGCGCCGGCTCCGTGCACGTCGAGCGACTCGGGGCGGCTAGCCCGCGCCCGGCTGCCAGGCGGCCGGAGCCCGTCATGCCGCGTGGCACTGGGGCCCTGGGCGCGAGCGCCGTTGCTCTTAGCCAAATTTCCCCGTATCGATCCAATCCTGCTTGATCAGTGACCACCAGTCGACAGCCAGTCCGTTAAGGACATAGGCGTACGGTAGCCAGCCGTAACCGCCTGCTCCCCAGCCGGTGCCCCACGAATTCCGGATCAGCAGGGCGCCGGTGGTTTCGCTCGCGCCGGCGTTGGCGTTCTTGATCTTCATGGCGTCATCGTAACCGACGGCGACGATCGCATGCCCGCCGACGATCTTCTCACCCGGCGTCGGATAAGGCAGCTTGCCGGTCGTGCCGGCCTGGTTGTACGACTGATACACCGTAAACCCGAACATCGACGGCAGACCCGCGGCGAGGTTGGTCTTGATCCGGCTGAGCAAGGCGGCACGCGTGGTGCCCGGCGGATCGAGTCGATAGTAATTGATGGCCTGGAAGCTCTGGGCAAAGGCGTAGCAGAACGCCGACGGTTCCTGGTCGAAAGCCGGCGCGGCCGTGGTGTAGGGCCAGTAGTCCTCAGGGGGTACGCCGAAGAGAACCATCGATTCCATGGTGGTGCGCAGGAACGCACCCGTATCGCCCGTCCACTTGAGCAGGTTTCTGGTCGTCTTGTAGAGGAAGAGGCGGGAGGCGTCGATGTGCTTGCCGAACGCCCGGCGTTCGTAGTACTCGACCAGACCCACGCCGGCGTTGGCTGTGCACGAGCCGAGAGCGCCCTGGTTCTCGATCGGCGAGCACCAGGCGCGCAGATCGGCAGTCGTCGCCAGGGTCGCTGGAATCGCCGCGGCGTTCGCTTTGGCCAGCAAGCCCTTGATGGATTCCTTCTGTCCCAGTGCCTTGAGCTTGGGCGCGACGACGTCATCGTCTGCCTTGTAGTCCCGCAGGCTCGGATAGTCCGGCAGCCAGCCCATGCGGAAAGTTTCGTTTGACTCTGCCATGATGGTTTCCCCTTGTAGCGATATTGACTTGTACCGACCGATCAGCCTCTTTGCCGACGAGGCACCAGATCGGTCGCTCGTGTTGCAGGCCATTGCCTGCCTTGCGTCATTACGATTCGATCACCTCCTTCTCGGGAGTTGGTTGCCAGTCGGCTGCCGGCCCCTGGGACGGGCTGCCGGTCCGGCTGCTTATTTCGCATGGATCCTGGCCGTCGCCGTAAACACCTCGACGATCGACGAATCTCCTTCCCACGTGCGCCAGAGCCTGAGCCGCAGTTGCACCACGCCGGCCTTCTCGGCCATGAAAAGGAAGCTGCGCAGGCCGCCGCCGCCAAGCCCGGCAGAGGCGGGCGCAAAGTCCGAATCCTGCTCGACCAGCGCGTCATTGCCGCCTTCCCGCGTCCACGCAAAACCCGTCGTGGGAGATTCCTCGAGGCGGACAAGCAGTCTCTCGCCGACCCGAAGGTCGACCGTGCTGCCGCTATCGGCGCGTGTCAATATCGTCTCGGTCACGGAATGTCCTTTCGTCATCTCGGCAAGCTTGCCCGGCGCGGTCTCGGCGGCGGCGCTGCCCGGACCGCTTGCGAGTGCCGCACACAGCAGCATAGCAAGCCACCGCGACGAGGACGCCCGCAAGGGCGCCGCCAGCGAATGCTTCGTGATGTTCACCGGCCTGGCCAGGCGGTAAGACGCACCAGCAACCGGAACGGCGTATTCGTCGCATGCATCATGCTCTGTCCGATGGGTAAGCCACGCATCTGCTCGTCGCAACAGCGGCGTGGCGCTTGCGGAAGAAAGGCTCGGCGAGCGCTGGCGGCGGTGCCGGTTCAGCAGTCGGTCGCCGACAAGAACGTCTTTATATGAACACTATAGTAGCCGGGCTGAGGAAGTTCAACCCGCCGCCGCCTGACAGCCGTTGCCGCCGCCGCGGCGATCGCCGCCTCGCGCCTTGACCACGCCCGGCGGCCACGGCATGCTGATGCGGCGGCAGACCGCTGCCGGCCGGGCGAGCGCAGAAAGCTGCGAGGAGAGGCGGTATGTTCAATCGACTTGCATGGGGGAGGGCGATGCCCAAACGACATCCGGAGCCACCCGAACGACTGGGCAAGGCGCACGAGCCAGCCTTGCGCCATGTCGGCAATCCGCGCAGCGGCAGCGCTCTTGGAGCCACCGCGCTGGCACTCGCAAGTGCACGCGGCGTGCGCTGACGTGTCGGCGATGAACACAGAGGTCGAGCGCAAGCGGCTGGCCGGGGTGCCGGTGCTGCTCGTGCGACCGGTCGCGGCACGCGGGCCCTTGCCGACGGTGCTGTGGTTTCACGGACTGGCCGCCGACAAGGAAGTGCACCTTCCCGAACTGCATCGCTTCGCGGCGACGGGGCTGCTCGCCGTCGGCGTCGATGCCGTTGGTCACGGAGAGCGGCGCCTGAGCGATTTCGAGCAGCAGTTCGCGCGACCGCCCGAGGACAGTATGCCGCTGTTCAAGTCGCTGGTCGCCCGCACGGTCGACGAAGTGCCGGCACTGATCGATACGCTGATCGCGGGTGGTCTTGCCGATGGCGGGCGGATCGCTGTCGCCGGCGTGTCGATGGGCGGCTGCATCGTTTATGGGGCGGTGCCCAGCGATCGCCGCCTGTGCGCTGCCGTGGCGCTGATGGGGTCGCCCGAACGCACGCAGCCGGGGCCCCACACACTCGCCGATGAGCGCTTCTTCCCGACGGCGCTGCTCTCGATCACCGCCGAACGGGACAGCATCGTACCGCCGGCGGCGGCAGAGGCGCTGCACGAACGCCTTGCGCCACGCTACGCCAGTGCCCCCGATCGCCTGTGCCAGCAAACGATCGCCGGCGCACCGCATTTCATGAGCGTCGAAGACTGGGAGTGCGCCGTCGCCGAGGCTTGCGCGTGGCTGGCTCGCTTCGTCCTGTGAACGTCAGGGCGCAAAGGCGCGGGCGCTGCCCGACGACATGCACCGGGGCAGCGGTCGTTCCTCAGACGCGCTCGATGATCATCGCCACACCCTGGCCGACACCGACACAGAGCGTGCATAGCGCGTAGCGGCCCGCACGGCGGTGCAGTTCCCACAGGGCCGTGGTCACGAGACGCGCGCCGCTCATGCCTAGCGGATGGCCGACGGCGATCGCGCCACCATTCGGGTTGACTCGTTCGGCATCGTCCGCGATCGACAGTTCGCGCAGTACGGCCAGGCATTGCGCGGCAAAGGCTTCGTTGATTTCGATGACATCCATCTGGTCCAGCGTCAGGCCCGTTCTGGCGAGAACCTTGCGCACCGCGGCAGCCGGGCCGATGCCCATGATGCGCGGCGGGACGCCAGCGCTGGCCATGGCCAGGATACGGGCGCGTGGGGTCAGGGCATGTTGCGCCGCCGCGGCTTCACTGGCGACGAGCAGCGCGCAGGCGCCATCGTTGACGCCCGACGAATTGCCCGCGGTGACGGGGAATTCCGGGCCGTTGATGCCGGTACGCCGGGCCAGACTGGCCAGCGTCACTGCCGGGCGCGGGTGTTCGTCGGTGTCGAAGAGGCGCGGGCTGCCTGCGCCGTCGGTCAGGCGTACGGGGACGATCTCGTCGGCAAAGCGGCCGGCCGCCTGTGCCTTCGCCCAGCGTTCTTGCGAGCGCAGCGCGAAGGCGTCCTGATCGGCGCGGGCGATGGCGAAGTCGGCGGCGACGTTGTCGGCCGTCTGCGCCATCGAATGCGTGCCATGCAGTCTGTCCATGAGCGGGTTGACGAAGCGCCAGCCGATCGTCGTGTCGAAAATCGCGGCATGGCGCGAGAAGGCGCTGTCGGCCTTGGCGAGCACGAATGGCGCGCGCGACATGCTCTCGACGCCACCGGCAATCATCAGCTCACCCTCGCCGGCCTTGATCGAGCGGGCCGCCAGGCCGATCGCGTCCATTCCCGAGGCACACAGGCGGTTGACGGTCGTTGCCGGCACGTCCACCGGCAGGCCAGCCAGAAGGGCCGCCATGCGCGCGACGTTGCGGTTGTCCTCGCCGGCCTGATTCGCGCAGCCGTAGAACACCTCGTCAACCGCCGACCAGTCAACCCCGGGGTGGCGATCGACCAGTGCGCGGATCGGCAGTGCGGCAAGATCGTCGGTGCGCACCCCGGCGAGCGAGCCGCCGTAGCGACCGATGGGCGTGCGCAGGGCGTCGCAGATATAGGCCTCGCTCATGCGCTGAACTCCGCGCTGCGCCTCATTGCGGGTTGCCTTCGAACTCGTTGGCGGCTGTGCCGGCAGAGTCGGGATCACGCTCCTCGGCCTCGAGACCGGCGATGACTTCGCCGGCGATGCGGTACGACTTGCCGCGAAAGAGGGCGACGACCTTGCCGCTCGCGTTGCGAATGGTCGTGTCGTACACGCCGGTGCGTCCGGCCAGTGATCGTTCCTCGCACTCGGCTGCGAGCGTTTCGCCTTCGCGGGCCGGCGTCAGGAAGTCGATATGGCAGGCGGAGGCGACCGTGTTGCGGTTGTAGCTGTTGCAGGCGTAGGCGAAGGCAGAGTCGGCGAGAGTGAAGAGATAGCCGCCGTGACAGATGTGGTGGCCGTTGACCATGTCCGGCCGTACGACCATCGTCAGGCGCGAGTAGCCGGGACGGACGGCGATCAGACGCAGGCCGATCAGCTTGCTCGCCGCATCGCGGCTGTACATCGCTTCGGCAGTGCGGGCGGCGAGCAAGGCCGCGCCGGTCGGCTCGGCCACAGGGGTGGGGGCGTCAGACATGGAACTTCTTTCCCGAAAAAACCTTGCGGGCGAGCAGGGGCGAAGCGCGGTAGCGGTCTTCGCCATAGCTCGTGGCCAGGTTGGTGAGTACGCTGTGGACCAGAGGCAGGCCGATCCGCTCGCCCCAGGCCAGCGGCCCGAGCGGGTAGTTGGTGCCGAGGCGCATCGCCTGATCGACGGCGGCGGCAGTGCAGACATTCTGGTAGACCGCATCGGCAGCCTCGTTGGCCAGCATGCACACCGTACGCATCAGCGCCAGGCCGGGCACGTCGGCCAGCCGCGAGACGGTGAAGCCGGCGGCCTGCAGGAGCCCAACCGCAGCGGTGGCCGCCGCCGCATGGCATTGCTCGGCGGTGGCAATGGCCAGGCGCGTGGCGCTGCCGTAGTCGAGCGCCAGGTCGACGAGCACGGTGTTGGCGACACCGCTGCGCGCGCCGCGTTCGCTGGCCGAGCGGCCGTCGGTCAGATAGATCGCCGCGCCGCCGGCCTCGGCAAGGCGTCCGTCCGGTGATGCCGGAGCGTGCTGAAACGTCAGGCCACGGACTTGCAGCCGCTCGCTCAGCGCGCTTGCCAGCGGACAGTTGCCGAAGATGTGCAGCGAGCAGGGTATCGGCTGCGGCTCGAGGTTGCCGGCCTGCGGCATGGTCGCCGCCGGCGCGTGCGGATAGAAGCCGCGCCCACTCTTGCGGCCGAGAAAACCGGCGGCGACCATCTCCTGCTGGATCGGCGACGGCGCGTAACGCGGATCGTTGAAGAAGGCGCTCCACACCGACCGGCTGACCGCCAGGTTGACGTCGAGGCCGATCAGGTCCATCAGTTCGAAAGGACCCATGCGGAAGCCGCCGGCGTTGCGAAACACCGCATCGAGCGTCGCGCAGTCGGCGGCGCCCTCGTTGAGCAGGCGCAGGGCTTCGCCGTAATAGGGACGGGCGACCCGATTGACGATGAAGCCGGGTGTCGAACGCGCCCTGACCGGCGACTTTCCCCAGGCCAGCGCGGTCGCATGGAGGGTGTCGGCCACCAGCGCTTCAGTCGCCAGGCCGCTGATCACTTCGACCAGCGTCATCTGCGGGACTGGATTGAAAAAGTGCATTCCGGCGAGCCGGCCCGGCGCGCTCAGCGCCGCAGCGATCGCCGTCACCGAGATAGACGAGGTGTTGGTCGCCAGCAGGCAGGCGGGCGACACGATGGCTTCGAGCGTGCGGAACAGTTGCTGCTTGGCGACGAGGTCTTCGACGATCGCCTCGATCAGCAAGCCGCTGGCGGCGAGTTCGTCCAGACGCGCCGCGGGGATCAGGCGGGCCCGCGCCGCCTGGGCGGCACCGGCGTCGATCCTTCCCTTTTCGGCCAGCCTGTCGAAGCTGGCGCCGATGCGGGCGATCGCCTGCTCGACAGCCCCGCTACTGGCGTCATACAGCAGCACCCGATGTCCGGCAGCGGCCGCCACCTGCGCGATGCCGCTGCCCATGGCGCCGGCGCCGACGATGGCGACAGGCGTGTCGCTGGCGAGCGCCTGGCCCATGTGGCCTACTCGCCGGTGAAGTTCGGCGCCCGCCGGGTCATGAACGCCGTGACGCCCTCACGATAGTCGTGTGAGTGGCCGAGTTCCTGCATCAGGTCGCGCTCGAGGTCGAGCTGGGTCTCGAGGCTGTTGGTGATCCCCGCGCGCATCGCCTCGCGCGTGCGCACCAGGGCCCGGGTGGGGGCGCCAGCCAGTTGTGCGGCCAGGCGATTGACGGTCGGCATCAGTTCCGCGTCGTCGACGCAGTCCCAGATCAGACCCCAGGCCGCTGCCTTCTCTGCCGGCAGTTTGTCGGCGAGCAGCGCCAGGCCGAGGGCTCGCGCCATGCCGACACGCTGCGGCAGGAACCAGGTGCCGCCGGTGTCGGGAATCAGGCCGATCTTGCTGAACGCCTGCAGGAAACTTGCCGAACGCGCGGCAATCACGATGTCGCAGGCGAGGGCCAGGCTGGCGCCGGCGCCGGCGGCGATGCCATTGACGGCGCACAACGTCGGTACGCGCAGGTTCTGCAGGCGCAGCACGAGCGGCTTGTAGTTGTTCTCGATGGTGACCCCGATGTCGGGCGGCGAATCGCCGATGGCGACCGAACGATCGTTGAGGTCCTGGCCGGCGCAAAAGCCGCGGCCAGCACCGCTGAGCACCAGGGCGCGGACGCTGCGATCGGCGTCGAGCGCCGCCAGGGCCAGGCGGATTTCGGCGTGCATTTCTTCGGTGAAGCTGTTCAGGCGCTCCGGGCGGTTGAGCGTCAGCCGGGCGATGCCGGCCTCGACAACATAGGTAATCGTGCTGAAGGTCATGGCTGGGGCCTCAGAGGTGATAGCGGCGCTGGACGACGCGGAAGCGACTGGCGACAAAGGCGGCATCGGCATACGACGCGTTCGCCGCCGGGTTGCCGCCAGTGCCATGATAGTCCGAGAAGGCTGCCGACTGGTTCACGAAGACGCCGCTCGTCAGGTTGATCGACAGCGCCACCTGGGATCGCCAAGTGGCCGCCGTCATCGCCTCGATGACCTCCTCCGAGGTCGAGTAGACGCCGACGGTGAGCGCGCCCTGTTCGATGACCACTCGCTCGGAGAGGGCGATCGCCGCCGCCGTGTCGGCGACCTTGACGAGAAAACCGATCGGCCCGAAACGCTCTTCCATCCACGCCGCTTCGTCCTCGGCCTGGCAGGCGATGAGGACCGGTGTGCGCACCTCGGCGTCTGGAAAGTCAGGGTGCTCGACCTTGCGGGTCGCCAGGATCACCTTGCCGAGCGAGCCGCCGCTGGCGGCTTCGATGCGCCGCAGGGTGTCTGGCGATTGCACGGCGCCAAGTACGGCAAGAGCGACCTCGGGTTTGCCGAGTAGCGCCTCGATGGCCTGGGCAAGGTCGCCGGCGACGTCGTCGAAGGTCTTGTGGCCCTGATCGGTTGCGATGCCGGCGGCGGGTATGAAAAGCACTTGCGAAGTGGTGCACATCTGTCCCGAGTAGAGCGAGAGCGTGAACGCCAGGTTGCGCAGCATCGCCGCGTAGGCATCCGTCGAATCGATGACGATGTTGTTGACGCCGGCCAGTTCGGCATAGATCTGGGCCTGGCGACAGTTGGCGAGGAGCCAGTTGCCGAAGGCCTTGCCGCCGGTGAAGTCGATCGACCTGACGGCAGGGTGCTGCGCCAGATTGCGGGTGTCTGCACCGTCGGCAAACGCCGCCAGGGTCACCAGATTGGCACCGATGCCGTTCTCGACCAGCACTTCGCGGATGATCCGGATGCTCATCGCCACCGGCAGGATGGCGTTGGGATGGGGTTTGACGATCACCGCGTTGCCGGTTGCCAGCGCCGCGAACAGCCCCGGGTAGGTGTTCCAGGTCGGGAAGGTGCCACAGCCGATGACCAGTGCGATACCACGGCCGACGATCTCGAAGTGCTTGCGCAGCACCAGCGGCGGGTTCTTGCCTTGTGGCTTTTCCCAGATCGCTTCGCGCGGCACGCAGTTCTGCTCGCGCCAGGCCTGGGCGACGGCTTCGAGGGCGCGATCCTGGGCGTGTGGCGCGCCGGCCTGGAAAGCCATCATCCAGCCCTGACCGGTGGTCATCATCACCGCGTGGGCCAGTTCGAAGCTGCGCTGGTTGAGTCGTTCGATGATTTCCAGGCAGATGGCGGTGCGGCCCGCGGCACCTATCTTCTGCCACTCGATCATCGCCCGGCTGCCGGCGTCGATCAGCGCACGCGCATCGCATACCGGATAGCTGACCTTGAGCCGCGGCCCGTAGGGCGAGCGCTCGCTGTCCATCCAGCCGGTCTGGCCGGGCTGATCGAGAGCGAACTGCTGGCCAAGGCAGCTTTCGCAGGCGCGCTTGCCGTCGTCCATCGCCGTTTCACCGTAGACCTTGGGGCTGGGCATTTCCGCATACGCGGCCCAGTATCCACGACTGGCGATCGCATCGACGGCTGCTTCGAGGGTGGGGCGGTGCTTTTCGAAAAGGCTTTGCGACATGCAGTTCTCCTGGAGAGGCCGTGACGGGGCCGTTGACGCCGGCTGGTGCTTACCCTGAAACGTTACAAACGATGCCAAAGCATGTCAATAGCTGTATCGGTCTTCGAGAATTTGGCAGTCATGGTTCTATCCAGATGGGACTGATATGATACGATTCCTGTTGACGATTCATTGCATAAGGTAACATGTTCAGCGAGCCGGAGGCAGGCCGGCGAGCCCATCCAATCGACGCCGACCAGAGGAGATCAGCATGACCGCAGAGAGAGCGCGCTTTGCCGACACCATGGAACTGCCGCCGCCGACCGAACAGCCCAACGTCTACCCGCTGTCGTGGCAAGCGAACACCCGGAAGATGGAAGAGGTGTGGGCGGCGGCCCAGCGCGAGTACTGGGATCCGGCCAAGCTGCCCTGGGATACCTTCGATCCCGACAGCTACAGCTGGGAGGAGCGCGAGGCAATGGCGTACTGGTGGACGCTGCTCTCCGTCTTCGATGCCTCGGCGCCACCGGTATTTGCCACGGCGATGATCAAGACCTACGAGGCGCACGAGGAAGCGCCGGTGCGCAACTGCTTCTTCTCGGTGACTCGTGACGAGCACAACCACGAGATGATGTGCGGCATGGCGATCACCCGCCTGCTCGGTCATCCCGACCCGCTGAGCCATCAGCCGAAGAGCGAACTGGGCAAGCGCCTGCAGAAGAACGCCGCCTGGCTGTACTTCAATGGCGGGCGTTACTGGGAGGGTTACAAGAAGGCCGTTCCGCGCTACTCGCTGGCCGTCCTGTTCAGTTCCTTTCTGATGGGCGAGATTGCCGCGGCGACGATCTTCAAGCAGATGTACGACAACTCGCGCGAAGCGGTCTTCAAGGAAGGTTTCCGCCACATCGGTCGCGACGAGGGCCGGCACATGGCGATATGCATGGCCCTGATGCAGAGGGATTACCCGCGCCTGGCCGAGGAGGACAAGCAGGTGGTTACCCGGCAGATTCGCGCCGGCTACCTCTTCCTGTCGGCGGTACTGTTCGAGCCACCGATGGATTTCTGGGACCTGCCGGCCGACTTCATCGCCAATCAGCGCGAAGGGGAGGAGGTCTGCCGCATGGCCGGCTTCGGTGTTCCGACGTATGACATGAAGCTGCAGAACTGGAAGAACGCGATGCTCAATCTGAAAAGCGTGCTCGACCGGTACGGCATCGAGTTTCCGGCGATCCCCGAAGTCGGGATCACCGGTCGCGAGATCAGCGAGATCGAGATGGCAGACATCATTCCCGTTTTTTGAATCGCGGCCGCTCCGGCATTCGCTCCCCGCGGTCGCAAGCGCCGCAAGAACCCCCTCTGGAGGCAAGCTGATGAGCCGCATCGTCCTTCATCCCTCGGGAAAATCCGTCGATTGCAGCGCTGGCGATACCGTGCTGGCGGCGCTCGAGGCCGCCGGCTATGCTCTGCCGAACAACTGTCGCGCCGGTGCCTGCGGGGAATGCAAGGTTAAGGTTCGCCGTGGCGAATTCGATCAGGGTGTGGTCCTCGACATGGCGCTGTCGCCGGCCGAACGCGGCGCCGGCTTCGGCCTGATGTGCATGGCCAAGCCGGTTTCCGACGAGCTGGTGATCGAATGGGGGAGCGAGGACGCCAGGCCGAAGCTTTTTCCACCGCGCGAGAACGCCCTCTTCGTCGTCGTCGGCAAGAGCCTGTGTGCCACGCGTATCGCCGAGCTGCGCCTGCGTCCGGTTGGTCCGGTCCTCCGCTACTGGCCTGGCCAGTACGTCACGCTCGGTGACGAGCGGGCGGCTATCCCGTATCGCGCGTACTCGATTGCCAACGCGCCGCGCCCCGATGGCGAGATCGTGCTGCAGGTGGCGCGGTCGGACGCGGGTGCCACCAGCATCTGGCTGCATGACATCCTCGGTGTCGGCGACGAGGTCCGGCTGAACGGTGCCTACGGCACTTTCGTCGGCGATCCGACGGTCGATACGCCGGTGCTCTGTCTCGCCGCCGGTACCGGTCTGGCACCCGTTCTGGCTCTCGCCGAGGCGGCCCTGCGGCGCGGCTTCAGGAAGCCGGTGACCTTTCTCGTCTCGGCCCGCAGCGCCGACGAGGTCTACGCGCGCGGCATGCTGTCGTGGTGGCATGCCAAGCACCGCAACTTCAGCTACCAGGTGACGCTGACACGCGAGGAGAAGGCGGGGTATCTGCACGGGCGGGTCGAGGTCGTCCTGCCGACGCTGTTTGCCGACCTCTCGAAGCACAGCGTGTTTGCTGCCGGTAGTCCCGGCTTCGTCGACGCCTGCGTGGCGACGGTAAAGAGGCTCGGCGCCAGCGATCATCTGATCCATAGCGAAGGCTTCCACCACCAGCAGGGTGCTGGCGGCGAGCCGGCCGCGTCCTCCTTGCGCGGTGGCTGATCACGCATCGTCCGCTGGCTCGCCGGGCGGCAGGCGCTGCCGCATGCCCTCGCGCGCCGTTTCGACGGCCAGCGAGCGTGGCGACGAGTGCCGATGAACGAGCCCATCCGCGCCCGCATCGCGAGCTTCTGCGCCCAGAAACGGGTGCTCGCGGGTTCGCTGATCATCTCCCTCTTCGGCGACATGGTCCTGCCGCGCGGTGGCCGGATCTGGATGGGCAGCCTGATTCGCCTGCTCGAACCCCTGGGGCTCAACGAACGCCTGGCGCGCACGGCGGTGTTCCGCCTGGCCAGGGACCAGTGGTTGTGCTCCGCAGCGCACGGCCGGCGCAGCGACTATCTGCTGACACCCACCGGGCAGCGACGTTGCGAGGAAGCGGCCAGGCAGATCTACGCGGCCCGTGGACCGGACTGGGATCGGCGTTGGCGACTGCTTCTCGTCCTCGCGCCGCTCGCGCAGAAGGACCGCGACGGCCTGCGTCGCGCGCTTTTCTGGCAGGGGTTTGGTGCCCTGGGCGAGCAGTGCTTCGTCCATCCCGGCGTGAACTTGTCGGTGGTGCTCGACACGCTGGCGGCCGAGGGCAAGGGCCGCTGGCTGGCTGATCTCCTGCCGCTGGTTGCCGCCGACGCGAGCCTGGCCGGCATGGCCGGTAATGCCGATCTGGTTGCCCGTGCCTGGGATCTGCGCGGGCTGGCGCGCGCCTATGGCGATTTTGTCGCCCTCTACGCGCCTGTCCTCGCAGACCTGCGCGCCGAGCGGCAGGTCGCCATCGACGACGAAGAGGCTTGTCTGCTGCGCCTTTTGCTGATTCACGATTACCGTCGCCTCCTGCTGCGCGATCCCGAACTGCCCGAAGTGCTGCTGCCCGTCGACTGGCCAGGCGAACAGGCGCGCGTGCTCTGCAAGGAACTCTACCGTCGTCTGTTGGCGCCGTCCGAGCGCCACCTCGACCGTCTCCTGTGTACCGCCGACGGTCGATCCCCGACGTTCTCGCCAGCTTTCCTGGCCCGCTTTCAGCCTGACGATCCGCTGCCGATCCCCGAGCGCCGATCCATGCGATGAGCGGCGTCGACGGCTCGCTGCCGCCGACGCGCTGGCGTCCGGCATGGGGCTTTCCGTAGAATGGTGGGCAATTCGGCATCCAGGCGACGCCCGTCTTCCGGCGGCGGCGCGGCCTTTCCTCGAGGAGCATGCGCATGAGCAGTCCCCGTGTTTACGCCATCGACGGCCTTGTTCCGGTCATCGATCCGAGCGCCTATGTGCATCCCTCGGCGGTCCTGATCGGCGACGTGATCGTCGGACCGGGCTGTTATGTCGGCCCCTGCGCCAGCCTGCGCGGCGATTTCGGTCGCCTGATCCTCGGGCGCGGCGCCAATGTGCAGGACACCTGCGTCATGCACGGCTTTCCCGGCACCGACACGGTGATCGAGGAGGATGGCCACATCGGCCACGGCGCGGTGCTGCACGGCTGCCGGATCGGCCGCAACGCGCTGGTCGGCATGAACGCGGTGATCATGGACAACGCCGTACTTGGCGAGTCGTCGATCGTCGCCGCGTGCGCCTTCGTCAAGGCCGGGCTGGAAATACCGCCGCGTTCGCTGGTCGCCGGGGTTCCTGCCAAGATCATCCGGACGCTCAGCGAGCAGGAGATGACCTGGAAGATCGAGGGAACGCTCACCTACCAGAACCTCACTCGCCGCTCGCTGGCGACGCTGGTCGAAACGACGGCGCTGGCTGCCGTCGAGCCGGACCGCAAGCGTCTGGAACTGCCGGGCGTGTTGCCGCTGATCGAACTCAGGAGGCAGTCGTCGGGCAGCGCCTAGGACGGCGCCACGGTAGCGCCAGGGCAGGGGCGAGAATGGCCGCGCGATTGCGGGTGCAGAGCAGTCGCGCGGGCGTGACGATCGCCACACCTCGGCCAGATGTGGGACACTCCGCGTGGCGCGCGGCGCTGCAGATTCCCGGAGAGAGTGAATGACGAAAAGAGCACTATGGCTACTGGTTGCCTGGCTGGTCGCAGCCCAGGCCTTCGCACGCGCACCCCAGGGTGCCGACATGGCGCTGCTCGCGCCCTTGCCGCAGCAGACACAGTCCGCGCTGTGGTCTGCGCAGGTCCTCTCGCGCTACCACTACCGCGCCGCGCCACTTGACGATGCCATGTCGGAGAGGATTTTCGCCAACTACGTCGAGGCGCTGGATGGGGAGAAGAACTTCTTCCTGCAATCCGACATCGACCGTTTCGCCGGTGCCCGTACGAAGCTTGACGATGCGATTCTCGAGCAGGACCTGAGCATACCGTTTGCCCTCTTCAACCTGCAGCGCCAGCGCCTGGCCGAGCGGGTCGCCTATGCCCGCGAACTCCTCAAGCAAAAGCCCGACTTCACCGTCAAGGAAGGCTACCCCTTGTCGCGCAAGAAAGCTCCCTGGGCGAAGAACGAAGACGAGATCCGGGATCTGTGGCGCAAACGCGTGAAGAATGACTGGCTGCGGCTGAAGCTGGCCGGCAAGGACGACGCGGCGATTCGCGCGACGCTCGACAAGCGCTACGAGAACTACCTGACGCGCAACGTCAGGATGAAGAGCGAGGACGCTTTCCAGGTCTTCATGAACGCCTACTCGACGGCCATGGACCCGCATACCAGCTACCTCGGGCCGCGTGCGGCGGAAGATTTCGACATCTCGATGCGGCTTTCGCTGGTCGGCATCGGTGCCGTGCTGCAGGAACGCGACGAGTACACGACCATCCGCGAGCTCGTGCCGGGCGGTCCGGCCGCCTTGTCGGGAAGGCTCAAGGTCGGCGACAGGATCATCGGCGTCGGGCAGGGTGCGCGGGCTTCGGTCACCGACGTGCTCGGCTGGCGTATCGACGATGTCGTGGCGCTGATTCGTGGCGAAAAGGACACCACCGTGCTCCTCTCCGTTCTCCCCGCCGATGCCGGCCCGGACGGCCGGCCGACCTTGATCTCGCTGACCCGTGCGAAGATCAACATCGCCGCGCAAGCGGCCAAGAAGTCGATCATCGAGGCCCGGGACGGCACGACGAAGCGCCGGATTGGCGTCATCTCGCTGCCCACCTTCTATGAGGATTTCGACGCCCGGCGCAAAGGCGACGCAAATTACAAGAGTGCCACCCGCGACGTCGCGCGTCTGCTGGCCGAACTGAAGAAGGAGAACGTCGATGGCGTCGTCCTCGACTTGCGCGACAATGGCGGCGGCTCGCTGAGCGAAGCCGTCGACCTGACCGGACTCTTCATCGACACCGGGCCAGTGGTGCAGCAACGCAACGCTCAAGGCCAGGTGCGCATCGAGAAGGACGTGCACAGCGGTTTCGCGTGGACCGGTCCGCTGGCGGTGCTGATCAATCGCCGTTCGGCATCGGCATCGGAGATCGTCGCCGCGGCCATTCAGGACTACGGTCGTGGTCTGGTCATCGGCGAGACGAGTTACGGCAAGGGCACCGTGCAGGCCATGGTCGACCTGAACCAGATCGCCAAGGAAGAGAAGGCGCGACTCGGCGAGTTGAAGATGACGATCGCCCAGTTCTTCCGCGTCAATGGCGGCACCACGCAACTACGCGGAGTCAGCCCCGACATCGCCTTGCCGAGCATGACCGACCCGGAGGAGTTCGGCGAGTCCAGTTCGGAGAATGCGCTGCCCTGGACGCAGATCAGGGCGGCCGACTTCGCGCCGGCGGGTCGCGTGAGCGCGTTGCTGCCGGCGCTGCGCGCCCGGCATGAGGTGCGCGTGGCCAAGGACAGGGATTTTCAATACCTGCTCGAAGATGTCGCCGAGTTCAACGCCCTGCGCAAGAAGAACGAAATCTCGCTCAACGAGGCGGAGCGTCGCGCCGAGCGTGACAGGCAGGAGGCAAGACAGAAATTGCGTGCCGGCAAGAACGAAGCCGGCGTTCGCAAAGCGTCCCGTCAGGACGATGGCCTGCTCGCCAGCGAACGCGCCCTGAGCGCCGATCTGGCGGAAGAGAAGGAGAACAAGAAGGCCAAGGACGTGCTGTTGATCGAGAGCGCCAACATTCTCAGCGACGAGATCGGCCTGCTGAAGGCGGACACCCGCCTGTCGGCACAGGTGCTGCCCGCAGCGAACGCGGCGGCGACGCGCACGCGCTGAGCTTCAGAGCCAGCCTTCCACCTTGGCGCGGGTCGGCACGCCGCCGGCATGCACCACGCGTCCGTCGATCACCACACCGGGTGTGGACATCACGCCATAGCTCATGATGTCGGGCAGGTCTTCGACCTTCTCGATCGAGATGTCCACGCCCTTCTCCTTCGCCACCGATTCGACGAGGGCGACCGTGGCGCGGCAGTTGGCACAGCCGGTGCCGAGGACCTTGATGCTTTTCATGGCGTTTTCCTTCGCAGGGTCAAGAAATCGTTGCTCGCCGCCAGTGCGGCCCGGGCTTCAAAGCAGCCAGTTGAACACGTAGCCGACCAGCAGAATGCCGGTGGCGACGACGCCGGCGAAGGTCGCGATCAGGGTCGGCTTGAGCGCTTTGCGGAGGATGATCATTTCCGGTGCCGACAGACCGATCACCGCCATCATGAAGGCGAGGACAGTACCCAGCGCCGCCCCCTTGCCGATCAGGGCCTCGACGATCGGAATGATTCCCGCGGCGTTGGTATACATCGGTACCCCGAGCAGAACCGCGGCCGGCACCGCCCACCAGACATCGCGGCCCATGAACGAGGCCATGAAGTCCTCCGGCACATAGCCGTGGATTCCCGCACCCAGGGCAATCCCGCCCAGCACGTAGGGCCACACCTTGCCGACGATCTCGCGCACGTGCGCGGCGCCAGCCTGCAGACGCTCCAGCCAGGAAATCTGCTCACCGGCGGTTTGTGCCACCTGTCCGGCGAGGATCTTCTGCACCCAGTCCTCGAGGAAACGCTCCATCTTCAGCTTGCCGATCACCAGGCCGGCGACGATGGCCACCAGCAGCCCCAGGCCGAGGTAAAGCGCGGCCACCTTCCAGCCGAACATGCCGAAAAGCAGTACCAGCGCGATTTCATTGACCATCGGCGCCGAGATCAGGAAGGACAAAGTCACGCCGAGCGGCACACCAGCCGAGAGAAAGCCGATGAACAGGGGCACCGCCGAGCACGAGCAGAACGGCGTGACGATGCCCAGGGTGGCCGCCAGCACATTGCCGATGCCCTCGCGTCGGCCGGAAAGCAGCGCCCGCGTGCGCTCCGGCGAAAAGAAGGTCTGGATGACGCCCATCACGAAAACGATGCCGGTGAGGAGCAGCAGCACCTTGGGGGTATCGTAGAAGAAGAAGTGGACGGCCTCGCCGAAAGCCGTCGCGCGGGAAAGGCCCAGGGCGCCGACCAGCGCATCGGCAAAGGCGGCGAGCTGGCTGTAGGCGGCCACCCAGAGGGCGCCGCCAAGGACAAGGCCGACCAGCCAGGTGGTGAGCCTGGAACTGGCGCTCCTGTCGATCGCCGAAAGATTCATGCTTTGACTCCAAATGCGTGTGGCACTGTGTTTGACGATGGTCGCGAGGATCCTGGCTTCTGCTTCAGGAGACGATGGAAGGGTGAAAACGACGCACTTTTCCGCGGAGGGAGATACTCGCCACGCCTGTCCGGCAGAATCCACGCCTCGCGCCGTCAGTCGGCCTGCGGGTGAACGGCGTGATCCGCACTTCTCGTCGCCCATGATACGCTTGTCGGATTATCGATTGGAGCCGCCAGGAATGAACCGTCCGTCATCTGCCTGCTGTCTGTTGGCCCTGCTGCTGGGCCTTGCCTCCACTCCGACGCTGGCGCAAGCCGGCAAGGATTTGTCCTGGGAGTACAAAGACTGGCATTCGTCCACCGAGAGCAGTGGCAAGGGTAAGAAAACCTGCCAGGCGTCAACCGGCGGCGACGGCGACGACTTCCTGGTCGTCTCGGCAACGCCGGGCGGCGACATCTCGATTTACTACCGGGAACAGACCTATCGCGGCACCAAGCCGGCCCTGGCAAAAACCGACGCGATTTCGTTCAGACTGGACGACAAGAAACAATCGGTATTCGCCGACGCGCTGGTGACACTCGACGTTGACGCCGAGGGAATCCCCATCGCCATCGCTGGCCTGCCGAGCGGCGACTCGCCGGCAATGGTCGCCGCGATGCGCTCCGCCACCAGCGTGACGGTGTGGCGGGAAAACCCGCGAACGCGCAAGGCGGCGGCGGTGCACAAGTTCTCGCTGGCCGGCTTCACCGCCAACTTTCTCAAGCTGGCGGAGTGGTGCGGATTCGACCCGAACCGGCTGAAGACACCGTGAGGCCGGAGGGAGTGAGAAGGTGAAGGGCGCAACCGATGCGTGACCAGCCGACGCGGGAAGCAGGGCTTTTCCGGTAATGGGTACCGCTGGGCCATGATGTCTGGTTGGCGCCGCATGGGGACCGTCGATCGAGCGTCCACCAGGGGCGCGGTGCTGACCGCTGGCGGGACGGTCGGTTCAACGATGGCCGGTCGGACCGTTGCCGCTACTTCCCGTTGTTGATGCCTCAAGCTGGCGAAGGATCTCTTTCGAGCAAATGCGGTGACGGCTGACGACCATCGGCAGACGAGGGCGACTTTTCCCCGAAGCCGACCTTGACTGCGGGCGATCAACCTTGAGGGGGCATTCGGCTGGGGATGCCAGTTCTCTCGCCTGAGGGACCGTCACGCTTGGGAAAGCTGTCAGTGGGTGTAGCATGGTGTCGGTCGGCAACCGGCCATCTGCGGTCATTAGACATGCCACCTCAAGTCTATCCTGACGGTCTGCACCCAGCGGGACAGCAGTCACCCTCGTCGCATTGGTTTTATTTCCCGTTCTTGGCTCCGTTTCAGTGGTGGTCGCGTGCCGGAGCGAGCCCCAGCCGAACTAGCGCCAGCACCTTTTCTTCTCCTAAGACACGCAAACTGGAGTCTCCTGCTCTTTCATGAACGCCTGGCTTGCGCGCGGGGTTGGGAAGCTGATTAGCAATGAAACGCAGCCACGCCAACCTGGTGAGGTACCCGAAGCCCATTCTGTCCCCATCTCACCACGGAGGACCGTGTTATGGTGTCTCAGGAGCCGCCGGTGGGCCGCCCCCGTGACGTTGCACTCGGTGGCTGACGATCATTGCGGATCAGGCCTTTTCTTGCACCGATTCCATTGCTGGCATAAGATTTGGTTGTCATGTCATCCCGATTTCTTCCAAGCGTGTCCGTCTGCCTGCTCCGGGCGATTGTCATCGCGGCACTCTGCCTTTGCAGTGCCAAGGCGCAACAGGAACCACCGCAACCGGGGCTGTTTGAAATGCTCGGCAAGCTCCTTCAGCCCCGACAGCAAGCCGCGGCTGACACGACCGAGGAAGCCAGGGCCGCGACGCCGGGATCCCAAGGCGAGTCAGCGGAAAAGCAGGCGGTAGGCGTTGGCCAGTCGGGCAAGCGGCTTGCGCTGGTGATTGGCAACGACGCCTACCAGAACGTCAGCAAACTGGAAAAGGCCGGCAGCGACGCAACGACCATGGCGCGCGAACTCAAGGCGGCCGGGTTCGAAGTACTGCTGCACCGCAATCTCAACTACCGTGGCATGGTCAAGGCGATCGAAACCCTCTCGAACAGCATCACCGGGGGTGACCAGGTCGTGGTGTTCTTTGCCGGACACGGCGTGCAGATCAAGACCGGCAGCTACCTGTTACCCATTGATATAGAAGCCAGCAGCGAAAGTGAAGTCGAGAAGACCGCCTACGGGCTGGCCGACCTGACGGACAAGCTCAGCGAAGCCAGGGCGTCCTTCGCGCTGGTGATCGTCGACGCCTGCCGCGACAACCCGCTTAAATCCCGGGGCCGCAGCGTCGGCAGCACGCGCGGACTGGGCCCGATCGAACCGCCAAAGGGCCAAATGGTGGTTTACTCCGCCAGCAAAGGCCAGCAGGCACTGGACCGTCTGAGTGACCGCGACAGCAACCCCAACGGTGTCTTTACCCGGGAATTCGTCGCCCGGATGAAGCGACGCGGCATGCGCATCGAAGATCTGGTGCGGGAAGTCCAGGATGCCGTCGAAGAGCTGGCGCGCACGGTCAGCCACGAGCAGAGACCGGCGCTGTACAACGAAGCGCGGGGCAATTTCTACTTCTATGGGCCGACCACGGTGCAGGTCGCGCCGCAAGTCAGCGGGGCTGCTGCCCCGGCGAGAACGCCAGCCGAGATTGAAGACAGCTACTGGAACACGATCAAGGATGACCGTGATAGCGTTGGCTTCGAGGAATACCTCAAGCAATACCCGAAAGGCCGCTACGCCGGCCAGGCGCGAGCCACCTTGAACAGACTCAAGGCCGAGGCCCGCCGCTCCGCCGCAACCGCCGCTGTGCCCACACCGGCGCTCCCGCCGGTCATTGACGACCCCGAAACCCTGTTCTGGAACGAAGTGAAAGCCAGCGGCGCCAGGGAGTACCTCGACGCCTACCTCAGGCAGTACCCCAGGGGCAAGTATCTCGCGCTGGCGAAGATCGAACTGAAGCAGCTCGACGACCGCGACCGCGAGCAGCGACTCAGGGAGGGGGCGGAGAAACAGCAGGCGGCGGAACGCGAACGGCAGGAAGCGCAACGCACCGAACAGACTGCGTGGGACGAAGCCAAGGTCGCCGCCAGCGTCGCCGCTCATGGCGCCTACCTGGAGCGCTACCCCAGGGGGCGCTACGTGGCGCTGGCACAAGCCGCGCAGCAGAAACTGCAACGCGAAGCGGGCGAGCGGGAGAAACAGGAAGCGGCGAAGCGGCGGCGGGAGCAGGTTGAAGCCGTCCAGCGCGATGATGCCGTGCAATGGAGGCGCATGTTCGAGACAGAGGGCGAGGAAGGGGTGCGGTCTTATCTTGACAAACACCCGACCAAGATCGACGAACTCAAGACGTTGGCCCGTAGGGGAAACGCCGATGCCCAGGCGGACTTGGCACGGATGTACGTTGAAGGATGGGGTGTACCGAAAGATGATTCCGATGGGCTGCGATGGGCGCGCAGCGCGGCCGATCAAGGAAACAGTCGAGGACAAAACACTCTCGGGTACGCCTATTTCAACGGTATTGGCGTAGCCAAGGATGAGGTGGAGGCGGTTAAATGGTATCGGAAGGCGGCCGAGCAGGGAAATGCTAGGGGGCAATCGAATCTCGGGCACGCCTATTTCATTGGGAAAGGCGTTGCCAAGGATGAGGTGGAGGCGGTCAAGTGGTTTCGAAAGTCGGCCGAGGAGGGAGATGCTGGGGGGCAATTGAATCTCGGGCACGCCTATTTCATTGGGACAGGCGTTGCCAAGGATGAGGTGGAGGCGGTCAAGTGGTATCGGAAGGCGGCGGAGCAGGGAAATGCTACGGGGCAATTTAATCTCGGGGTCGCGTATGAGACAGGTATCGGCGTTGCCAAGGATGAGGTGGAGGCGGTTAAATGGTATCGGAAGACGGCCGAGCAGGGAAATGCTAGGGGACAATTGAATCTCGGGTACGCCTATTTCAAGGGTATCGGCGTAGCCAAGAATGAGGTGGAGGCGGTTAAATGGTATCGGAAGGCGGCCGAGCAGGGAGATGCTACGGGGCAATTGAAACTCGGGGTCGCGTATAAGACAGGTACCGGCGTAGCCAAGAATGAGGTAGAGGCGGTCAAGTGGTCTCGAAAGGCGGCGGAGCAGGGAAATGCTGACGGGCAATGGTTCTTAGGTTACGCCTATTTCCACGGTATCGGCCTTGCCAAGGATGAGGTGGAGGCGGTCAAGTGGTTTCGAAAGGCGGCGGAGCAGGGCCACCAAACCGCAATAGACAGGCTCCGAGCGATCTCACGGTGACGCGGACTTCGATAAACAGAAGCGCAGCGGCAGCTGCTTTGCTTGTTGACCTCTTCAACGACGAAAACCGAAGGGAAGGCGTCGCTGATATCAATGACCGCGCAGTCGGCAAAGCGGTCTTGGCTATGTGAATGGCAACAGGCGGTTTTGGGTCGCTTACCGTCAGAAAACCACAAGAAGGGAGTGGCCGCTGATGCTCTGGACGGGCCGCCCAGACGCGCGTCGGCCGAGGCCGAGCGCCAACGGCCCGATCAGACCGAGACCAGTCGTTCAGGGTCATGAGGCCACTCGCAGCCACGGACCCGTTGCCGCCATTCAGCCTTCATGCGATCTGCCGTTCCCCGCCCAGGCCCAACGCCGCTCGAGAGCGATGCGGCGGAGCGAGTTGTCGGTTCGCCTAGAACGGCGTGTTCCTTGCCGCCTTGAACTTGGCCGATACGTTGCCGGCGAGCTCGATATTGTCCGGGTCAAGGATCATCACCGGTGCCCCAGGCTGGAAGTTGAACTTGGCGAGGTCCATCCAGATCACGTTGGGCGTTGTGGTCAGTTCGAAGAAATAGCGACGGTTCGTGAGGTCGATCGCGGTGCGGTACTCCGTGTTGTACAGGGTGCCCGGCGCATTGTTCGGCGCGCCGAAAGGTACTGAGGCATTGCGGGCGATGGCAAGGATTCCCGCGATGGCCTCGCGCTCGGATCTGGGCTCGGGCAGCATTTGCAGGTAGTAGGCCGAGCGGACGAAGCGGTCGCGCGGGTCGACGTTGCCCGGCAGTGGTGTCTGGCGCGTCGCGTTGGTGAAGTCATAGCGAGCCAGATTGGCCAACTGTTCGTCATAGGTCGGATCGTTGGTCATCACGCGATACTGGCGACCATGATGTACCACCGGCTTGCCGCCAATGTATTCGATGATCGCCGATTCGCCGGCGGCGTCCTCGATGGCGAGGTGGACAGTCGCCTTGACGCCGTGCACGGCCACCATCACCGGCTGTATGCCCTTCATCAACTCCAGCGCTTCGCCAACGCTCGCCGCGTTGTCGAGCAGGTACTGGCCCCAGAGTCCGGCGTGCACCCCGAGCTTGCTCGTGTCGCGCGGACCGAAATCGGTTGCGTTCAGATAGAGCATGTGGATCGCGAAGCCTCTTTCATTCACACCGTCGGCCGTGCCGACGCCGTAGATGGTCGTGACCACACTGCCATGTTTGGAGGTCCAGCGTGCGGGGTTGTTACGTCCCGCGATATCTGGAACTCTTCAACCCGAGCCATTCGAGGTTGAGATGATGGCAAAGTCCCACGCTGACGCCGGAAGAAGAGGTTCCGGCGTCAGCGTGGGACGAGAGGGCTAGAAGGG
>Ga0209572_1000204_pt1 | contig 123668 bp, 127 predicted proteins | sample EBPBio232012_DNA_FD_185867 | JGI IMG/M metagenome (GOLD analysis project Ga0209572, IMG submission 185867) | Wastewater treatment Type I Accumulibacter community from EBPR Bioreactor in Madison, WI, USA - Reactor 1_1/23/2012_ DNA (SPAdes)... | ecosystem: Engineered > Bioreactor > EBPR >...
TCAGCTCGATGAAGATCGAGCGCGTGGCCCGCAAGGTGTACCGAACACGCGAAGAGATCCGGGCCGATGTGTTCGACTACATCGAGCGGTTCTACAACCCGGTGCGCAGGCATTCAACGCTGGGGTACGTCAGTCCGATAGAGTTCGAGAAGGCTCAACGAGCCTAAGTCGGTGTCAACGGAACCGGCAGCAGGCCAGTCCCTGCTTCTCTTGTCCCTGCTTACTGCACTGCCGATCCAGGCGCAGACAGCTGACTTTCGCCGCATCTTGCTTGACACGCGCGTCGTGCCATTCGACTTCACCTACACCATGCGCGGTGAGTCGGCCACTGAGTTCAGTTTTCCCAGCTTCGACAACACCCTGGGCGTACTTGAGGGCGTGAACGTGTCGCTGGATGCTCAGACCCGCATGGCCTTGACGCAAACCCTTTACCGCTCCGTGCCTGTAGGCACCCGCTTTGCTGAAGGACGCGGCGAACTGGCATTCGATTTCAGTGGCTTGGGGCTGCGGCTGCCTCGGGCGTCACTCTTGCGCCAAGTGACACTGGACTGCATCCCGAACCCCTTCGGCTTCTGCGGAGCCCACACTGTGGGCAACAGCTTTACGTTCGCCGACGTGGCCAGTTGGGCGAGCCTGGGCGCCTATCCGGCCGAGTTGTTGTCAAGCAAGGTGGTAGCGGTTAGCTCGAGCAACGACAGGTTGCCTGGCACGTTGGGCGACTACAGCGGCACCTACCGCACCACGGGCAACGTGACGGTGAAATTCGCCTACGACGCGACAACGAAGGCCGAGTACGCCGACAACTTGGCAAGGCGCGCCCTGCGCACCTATATGAGCACTTTGGGGCCGGGCGATGCATTCGAGGACCACGCCTACGGCCGCGTGCTGGTTGCTGAGGTGATCAAGGAGCGCGAGTCCAAGTCTTCTTTCAGCGGCGAGTCCCTCACGCAGAACCAGTTAATCAAGCACATCGAGTATCAAGCCCGCGGCGCTGCTGGTGCTGCAATGCAACGTGCGGGTCTGTCCAAGCTTGGCGATTCAGGCGACATCGCCAATGACATGGCCAATGCGTTCGCGCCTTTATCGGCGTCTTTGTACGTGGCTATGAAGATCACGGGCCAGTCCCTGGGCGTCGACTACTCCGAGAAGGGCGGCGGAATCGCTTCGGTTGCAAGGCCAGGCGATGCTGCCTACGCGATTGAAGGATTCCTTGCCGGTAGTGCGGCAAACTCAGTCAATGGTGCGTTCAATGCCCTATACGACTTGGATCTGCCTTTGCCGCCACTCAAGGCGCGCCCATCCCAGCCTGGACCTACCGAGCGTCAACCCGGCACAAATGTGCCGCTCCGCTTGGGCAATGACGGCCCTGCCCTGCCCACACAGCTGTTCAGCACCGAAATCAATGACACCAGCAGCCCGGTTCGTTTCGACCCACCAAACACCGGAGGCACGCTGTTCACTGCAACGGGTAGCCGCATGGTGGCTGTGTCCCTCTTGACGCCACTGGGCGACCCGCTTGCCTTCGATCTGGAAGTCGAAGGCAGACACTTTTCCGTAGGTCTGGGTGAGACCTTCGATTTTCGATCGCACGCCTTTGCCGACGGAGTCGCTTGGTTCTTCGTGTCGGGCATTGACCCTGGCGTGCCTGAGTTCGACGCGCTGATTCAGTTCACGCAGACGGGTTCTGTAATGCTGGCCGCTACCGACGTGACCGCCGTCCCGGAGCCCGCGATGTGGCAGCTCGTGCTGCTCGGTCTTGTGCTCGTTCAATGGCTACGGGCGAAGAGGCTCAAGCGCCCGCTATAAGGTCCGCAAGGACGTTGACCGCCCTAGTGGGCCGCAGGCGCACAGGGAAGACCAGGGCCAAGATATTCCTGCCAGTCATCGACAGCTGCCTGACCACGAATTGCTGCACGCTTCGCTGATATTCGTGGCGACGACGGCCGATCGGATGGAGGTCGGCTCGCTGATAGTCAGCGCGAGTCCGCCTCGCCGGGCCGACCGGCTCCTACCGCTGCATTGCAGGTACTTGTGAAGGCGCTCCGTCGCGTCGGGAGACCCGACCAAGCTGAAGCTGAAGCTGGGCCACCCACCCTTACCCTACCCGCGCAATTCCCCAGGTGTTGTAGCCCGCGAAACGCGGCGTCTTCGGCAGGTACGCCCGCTGCAGTTCATCGAAGCGGAACCCGGCCGACCGGATCAGCGGTTCGATCTCGCGGTTGAGGTGGCAGCCACCGGCGAAGCGGCCCCACCACCCGTCCAGCCGGTCCTGCCAGCGGCGCACCTCGGCGTCGGGCGCGGCACCGTGTTCGCAGAACAGCAGCCGCCCGCCCGGGCGCAACACGCGCTTCACCTGCGCCAGCGCCGCCGCCGTGTCGGGGATGGTGCACAGCGTGTAGGTCATCACCACGCAATCGACGCTTTGGTCCGGCAGCGGCACCGCCTCGCCGGGCAGGTCCAGCCAGTGCAGGTCCAGCCCCGACGCGGCCACGCGCGCGGCGGCCAGCGCACGCATCTCGGCAGACGGCTCCAGCGCCCACAACTTCGTCACCTGCTCGCGCCGGTAATGCGGCAGGTTCAGGCCCGATCCAAAGCCGATCTCCAGCACCTCGCCCTGCGCCTGCGGCACCACCTTGCTGCGCTGGCGGTCCACCACCGGGCTGCCACAGGCGCACTGCACCAGCCTGGGCAGCAGGTAGCGCTGGTACAGGCCCATGCTATTCGGACAGGACGAAGTGCACGGCCAGCGCCAGCGCCACCGCGGCCAGGATGAAGTTCAGCCACACACCGATCTGCGTCCAGTAGCCGCGCGGGATTTCCTTCTCGCCCAGGCCGCGGATCACGCTGCGGAACTGCAGTGCCGACAGCACCGCCACGGCCGCGCCCAGCACCAGCAGCGCCACGCCCAGCCACAGCGAGAAGCCGCGCTGCGACGCGTTCAACGGCTGCTGGCTCACCATGCGCAGGAACAGCCCGAAGCGCTCGACGACGAACCCAAAGCCCATCAGCGCGATCGCCGTGCGCTGCCAGGCCAGCAGCGTGCGCTCGGCAGCGAACAGGACGCGGGGATCGTCCAGATAGGACATGGCTCTGGCCTCGTGCGGTGGCGGTGCGCTATTCTCGGCCGGCTTCCAACCGCAGGAGACGTTGCATGGGCAAGATGGTCGAATTCAAGCGCCCCGACGGGCAGAGCGTGCAGGGCTACCTGGCCGAGCCGGCCAATGCCACAGGTGCGCCGGGCATCGTGGTGATCCAGGAATGGTGGGGCATGAACGCGCAGATCAAGGGCGTGGCCGACCGCTACGCCGCCGCCGGCTACGTGGCGCTGGTACCCGACCTGTACCGCGGCAAGAGCACGGTCGAGGCGGCCGAGGCCGAGCACCTGATGACCAACCTGAACTTCGGCGATGCCGCCGGGCAGGACGTGCGCGGCGCGGTGCAATACCTGAAGGCGCGTGGCACCAAGGTCGGCGTCAGCGGCTACTGCATGGGCGGCGCGCTCACGCTGCTGGCCGCCGTGTTCGTGCCCGAGGCCGATGCCGGCGTCGTCTTCTACGGCTACCCGCCGCTGGAGTACATCGATGCCAGCAAGATTAAGATCCCGCTGATGGCCCACTGGGCGCTGCATGACGCGCCCTTCCCCATCGCCAAGGTGGACGATCTGGAGAAGATGCTCAGCGCCGCTGGCGTGAACCACGAGTTCCACCGCTACGACGCGATGCACGCCTTCGCCAACGAGACGCAGGTGGGCGCCAACCGGCTGCCGATCACCGAGTACAAGCCCGAGGCGGCGGCCACCGCGTGGGACCGCACGCTCTACTTCTGGGCCAAGCACCTGCGCTGAACGCGCCGGCCGACGGCCGCAGCGGCTACTTGGTCAGGAAGCCCAGCATGCGGTCGGCAAACTTGCCGTAAGGCGGCATCAGCAGCTTCAGGCTGGAGAAGCGCGCCTGGTAGAACACCGGGCGCAGCTTGCTGAAGGTCTCGAAGCCTTCGCGCCCGTGGTAGTGGCCCATGCCCGAGGCGCCGACGCCGCCGAAGGGCAGGTCGTGCTGGCCGACGTGCATGACCGCGTCGTTGACCGACACGCCGCCCGACATCACCCTGTCCAGCACCGTCTGCACCCGCGCCGGCTGCAGGCTGAAGGGGTACACCGCCAGCGGCCGCGGCCCGGCGTTGATGCGCGCGATGACCGCGTTCACGTCGTCGTAGCCCATCACCGGCAGGATGGGGCCGAAGATCTCGCGCTGCATCAGCAGGCAATCGTCGGGCGCGTTCAGCACGATATGCGGGGTGATCTTGCGCAGCGCCCGGTCGTGCACCGCGCCGGGCAGCAGCGGCACCAGCGTGGCACCGCGTTCCTGCGCCTCGTTCAGCGCATGCAGCAGCCGGTCGAAGGAGCGCTCGTCGATCACCGAGGTGTAGTCGGGCGACGAAAGCTGCGGGTAGCGCTGCGGCACGATCTCGCGCGCCATCTGCACGAACTCGTCCACGCTGCGCTGCGGCACGAAGGCATGGTCCACCGTGGTGCAGATCTGCCCGGCGTTCAGCAGCTTGGCAAACAGGATGCGCTCGGCCGCCACGCGCAGCGGGTGGTCGTCGAAGACGATGGCCGGCGACTTGCCGCCGAGTTCCAGCGTCACCGGGCACAGGTTGCGCGCCGCGGCAGCCATCACCGAGCGGCCGGTGTTGCCCGAGCCGGTGAACAGCAGGTGGTCGAAGGGCAGCTTGGAGAACTCGATGCCGACGCCGCCGGTCTCGTCGAAGAACTGCAGCTTCTCGGGTGGAAAGTACGCAGGCATCTTCTCGATGAGCAGCCGGGCCAGGTGGCGCGAGTTCTCGCTCATCTTGACCATCGCGCGGTTGCCGGCGGCGAAGATGTAGTTCAGCGGGATCAGGCTCAGGTTGACCGGGAAGTTCCACGGCACGATCACGCCCACCACGCCCAGCGGCTGCGGCACGACGCGGTTGCGCGCGCCGAAGAAGCTGACCCAGTCGACGCCGCGCTTCTGCGGCTTCATCCACTGCTTCAGGTGCTTCAGCGTGTGCTCGATGCCGTCGATCACCGGCGCGATCTCGGCCAGCAGCGTCTCGTGCCGCGAGCGGTGGCCGTAGTCCGCACTGATGGCGCTGATCAGCGCCTCCTTGTTCTCGCGCACGAAGCGCTGCAGCGTGCGCAGGTCTGCCTTGCGCTCCTCGAAGGTGGGCACCGGGTGGTCGAGATAGGCCTTGCGCTGCAGGGCCAGTGCATCGGCCAGGCGCTGCACGGTGGCCTCGTCGGCCAGGTTCAGGGTCATGTCGTTCATGGCGTGCTCGGTCGGCAGCGGCGCTCGGGGCGCCAAGTGGGCCGGATTGTCGCCGGCCGGTGCCGGCCGTCAATGCGCGGCCGCCCAGCTGCACCGGGGAAAACCCGGTTATTCGACCTCGCTCTCTATTTCGATGCGGCCGGCACGCACGGCATCGCGTAGCGCCGCATGGTCGCGCTCGTTCTGGTCGGCATAGGCCACGGCAAACTCGGCCAGCGCCTCGGGCAGGTCGTCGCCCTTGCCGATGTAGCCGGCCAGCACCGCCGCGTCGCCGGAGCGGGCATGCGCCCGGGCCAGCGCCCAGCCGGTGCTGCGCGCGTAGTCCAGCATGTTCTGCGGGCTGTAGATCTCCACCAGCGGCTTGACCTTCACGTCACGCAGCTGGCGCACGTAAAGGTGCTGGTCCAGCGGGCTGACCATGTGGCCCAGGAACACGTCGGACGCGGCCTGCATCAGCCGCTGGCCGAAGACCACGCGCTCGCCGTTCGACGCGAAGCCAGGGTAGTCCACGTAGGGCGCCAGCACCGAATCGCGCGCCTCCTTCACCTGCAGGAACAGCGGGTCGTCCTCGGCCGCGAACAGCAGCGCCACCGCGCACAGCGTGCCCACGCTGCCCACGCCCACCACCTTGATGGCCACGTCGGCCACCTCGTAGCGGTCGAACAGCACATGCCGCTCGCGCGGCAGCGAATCGCGGTAGCGCTGGATGTTGACCCGGGCCCGCTCGGCGAAGCCCGGGTCCTTCTGGTCGTCGGAGTGGTAGATCAGCGGCGGCACGTCCTTGATGCGCGGCTTGCCGCCGTCGATGTGCGCCAGGTTCACGAACTCGGCGGCCGCGTCGCGCTGCAGTGCCTTGTCCAGCATCTTGCGGCGGCGGCGGCGCAGTTCGTCGTCGTTCGTGTCGTCGACGATCTTCTCGTAGTCCAGGTACGAGTACCAGGCCGCCAGCGTGGGCATCTCGGCCAGCTCGCGCAGGCGGTCGCGGTAGTGGCCCACCACCGCGGCCGCGGCGGCACGCGCCTCGCCCGGCTTGTGACCGTTGTGCCGGCTGGCAATGACGAAGCTGGCCGCCAGGCGCTTCAGGTCCCATTCCCACGGCGCGGGATAGGTCTCGTCGAAGTCGTTGATGTCGAAGACGATGCGCCGCTCGGGCGTGGCGAAGGCGCCGAAGTTCATCAGGTGCGCGTCGCCGCAGGCCTGCACGCCGATGCCGGTGCAGGGCGTGTCGGCCAGGTCGGCGGCCATGATCGCCGCCGCGCCGCGGTAGAAGGCGAAGGGCGAGGCCAGCATGCGGCCGTAGCGGATGGGCACCAGGTGCGGGATGCGGCCGAGGCTGCTGCGTTCGAGCAACTCGATCGGGTCCACCCTGTCGGCCGCCGGCGCGAAGCCGGCGTGGCTTTCGCGCGGGCAGCTGACCCGCAGCGCCTTGCCCGCGTCCAGCCGCTCCTGGCGGGTGCGCAGGTGCGCCGGCTTGTCCAGGTAGGCCGCATCGACCACGTGGCGGGTCAGCCGCTGCCTGGGCTCCGCGGCTGGCGGGGTGGCTGCGGTGCGCGGCTTGCGTGTCTTGGTGGCCATGCCTCCTCCTGCGCGGCGCAGGGCGCGCCGCAGCTTCAGGATAGCGGCAAGGCGGAAAGTCTCAGCTCGGTGTGGGCGTACCGGCCATGCGGTCGTACTTCAGGAAGAACTGCCGCGCCAGCGCCACCAGCTGGTTCTCGGTGGCGTGCTCGTGCGCCTCCCAGCCGACGATCTGCTTGCCGACAGCCGGGCGGTGCTTCTCGACGTAGTGGCGGAAATCGGCCAGCCCGGTCTTCGGCCCCACCACCAGCACCTCGGTGATGCCGGCCAGGCCGTCACAGACTTCGGCATAGAACTCATGCTCGCTGCGCACTGCGCTGCCATGCTGCTTGGTGTGGCGCGAGTGCGGGCGGATCTTCTGCGACTCCACATGCTGGGCGTCGAACTGGAAGATCTGGGCCTGCTGGTGGTCGACCCAGGCCAGGGCATGGAAGGTGGTCATCGTGGTTTTCCTTGGAGGTGAAGGGTTTCAGGCGCGGCGCGACGTCTCGCGCCGGGACTCGCAGCCGACGCAGCGCAACGCCCAGGGCTCGACCTTCAGCCGGTCGAAGGCGATGCCCTCGCCGCAATCGGCACACTGGCCGTAGCTGCCGTTATGCAGGCGACGCAGCGCGGCGCTGACCTCGCCCAGCTCGCCGAGCTCGCGGTCGTTCAGTGCCATGTCCATCTCGCGGTCGGCCTCGCGGTGCGAGATGTCGTCACTGTCCTGGTTGAGCACCTCGCGGGCATGCTCGGCGCGCGACAGGCCGCCCTGGTGCTCGGCCAGCCGGCGGTCCAGTTCGCGCTGGCGGGTGGTCAGGGCGGCTTCCAGCAAGGCACTTTGGCCGGCGGTCAGGTGCGTGCTCACGGTGGGCTCGTACGGGTTGGGGCGATGAGCCATTCTGGGGCGCGGCCGGGGGCAGCCGCCTTGCGTTGGGTCAAGTCCGCAGCCGCAGCCACGGGGCCGCGCGCTAGACTGGCCCTGCCCCCGTTGCTGTGTGAAAGGAACTCTCATGGCCCTGCTGACCGGCCTGCGCGTGCTGGATTTCGGACGCTTCATCGCCGGCCCCTACTGCGCCGCGCTGCTGGGCGACATGGGTGCCGACGTGATCCGCGTCGAGCGCATCGAAGGCGGCGAGGACCGCTTCATCCCGCCCGTCACCGAGGCCGGCGAAGGCGGGTTGTTCCTGCAGATGAACCGCAACAAGCGCTGCCTGACGCTGGACCTGGCCAGCCCGGCCGGCCGGCAGATCGTGCGCCAGCTGGTGGCCACCGCCGACGCGGTGGTCGCCAACCTGCCGCCGGCCACGCTGAAGCAGCTGGGCCTGGACTGGGCCACGCTGTCGGCCCTGAACCCGCGCATCGTGCTGGCCACCGTCACAGCCTACGGGCCCGGCGGCCCCTACAGCGACCGGCCGGGCTTCGATTCCATCGGCCAGGCGATGAGCGGCGCGATGTACATGTCCGGCTTGCCCGATGCGCCGGTGCGCACCGCCGCGCCCTTCGTCGACGTCAGCACCGCGCAGGCGCTGGCCATGGGCACGATGGCCGCGCTGTGGGCGCGCGAGCGCAGCGGCCACGGCCAGCATGTGGAAGGCTCGCTGCTGCGCACCTCGCTGGTGATGACCAATTCGCTGCTGATCGAGCAGGCATTGAAGGCGCCCGACCGCGTGCCGCAGGGCAGCCGCGGCTTCACGGCCGCGCCCAGCGACCTGTTCCGCGCCCGCGACGGCTGGCTGGTGGTGGCCACCATCGGCCAGGCGATGTTCGAGCGCTGGTGCCAGCTGATCGGCCGGCCCGATCTGTTGCAGGACCCGCGCTTTGCCGACGACGAGCAGCGCGGCGACCACAGCGCCGAGCTCAGCCGGCTGATGGCCGATTGGTGCGCCGGCCGCACGGTCGAGGAAGTGCTGGGCGCGCTGGCCAAGGCCAAGCTGCCCGCCGCGCCGGTGCTGAGCCCGCAGCAGGCGCTGGACGATCCGCACATCCGCGCCGCCGGCCTGCTGCAGGAGCGGCCGATCAGCGGCAGCGCCCGCCATGCGCCGATCGCGCCGCATCCGGTGGACCTGTCGGTGGACGCCGCGGTGTTCACGCGGCCGGCGCCGTCGCTGGGGCAGCACACGGCCGAGATCCTGGCCGAGCTGGGCTACGACGCCGCGGCCATCGAGGCGCTGCGCGCGCAGCGCGTGGTGTAGCCGCCGTGACCGAGCCCGCCCCGCCCTGGCCCGCCGGCCTGGCCGAAGCCTACCCGGCGCTGGCCGATCTGCCAGCCGCACTGCGCAGCGCAGCCGGCACGGCCGATGTGCCGTTGGTGCAGGTCCCGGCCGGCACGGTGCTGTTCGAGGAAGGTTCGCCCTGCCGCGGCTTTCCGCTGGTGCTGGAAGGCGAGGTGCGCGTGGCCCGCGGCTCGGCCCAGGGCCGTGCGCTGGAGCTTTATCGGGTGGGCCGCGGCGAGCTGTGCGTGGTCTCGGCCAGCGGGCTGTTCGGCCAGGCCGCGCTGTCGGCGCACGGCGTGGCCACTGCGCCGACGCGGCTGCTGCTGCTGTCGCCGGCCGGCTTCGAACGCTGGCTGGCGCACGAGCCGTTCAGGCGCTTCGTCTTCGGCGTCTTTGCAGACCGGCTGTCCGACCTGATGAGCCTGGCCGAGGCGGTGGCCTTCCAGCGGCTGGACCAACGCCTGGCCGCGGCGCTGCTGGGCCGCGGCCATACCGTGCAGACCACGCACCAGGCGCTGGCCGACGAGCTGGGCACCGTGCGCGAGATCGTGACCAGGCTGCTGAAGCGCTTCGAACGTGCCGGCTGGGTGGTCATCGGCCGCGAGCGGATCGAGCTGCGCGACCCCGCGGCACTGCGCACGCTGGCGGCCGGCGACAGCCCTGCCCGGTGACCCAGGTCACAGAAGCCGGGGCTGCGGCTGCGCATACTGCAAGCCATGCCGCGAAGGGCGCGGCGCAACCGGAGGACAGACCATGAAGACCAACGAAGGCACCGTGGATCGCGCCGTGCGCATCATCGCCGGCCTGGTGCTGATTGCATTGACGCTGACCGGCACGATCGGCGTGTGGGGCTGGATCGGCATCGTGCCGATCATCACCGGCTCGCTGGGCTGGTGCCCGGCCTATACGCTGCTGGGCATCAACACCTGCGCGGTCAAGTCGCGCTGAGGGCCTCGGGCGGCGGCGTCAGCAGCCGCTCGAGCAATTCGCGCACGCTGCGGATCTGCGCGCCGAAGGGCAGCGCGCCGCGGCCGCGGAAGAACAGGCCCTTTTTCAGGTCGCCGCGCATTGCAGCGGCCAGTTGCGTGTCGATGCAGAACTGGCCCCAGCCGGCCAGGCCGTCGCGCAGCCCGCACTGCGCCAGGCAGTCGAAGGCCACCGTGCAGCGCGGCTTGACGTGCGCCACCGCCTGCAGCTTGGGCTCGGCCTTCAGGTAGTTGCGCAGCCAGGGCGTGGCCACCGCCCGCGCCGGCAGGCCGGCCACGCTGGTGAACTCCACCATGTCGTCGTCGTCGGCCTGGGCCAGCACGCGCTTGAACTCGGCATGCGCGTCGCTTTCGCAGGTGACGGCGAAGGGCGTGCCCAGCTGGGCCGCCGCCGCGCCCAGTGCCTGCACGCGGGCAATGTCGTCATGGCAGCGCAGGCCGCCGGCGGCAATCAGCGGCACGTCCTTCTCGACGCCGGCGCTGCGCAGCCAGGCCAGCGATTGCGGGATGACATTCTCGAAATCGAAGCGCGGGTCGTCCAGGTCGGCAATGCGCGCCGCGCCCAGGTGCCCGCCGGCCAGCCGCGGATGTTCGATGACGATGGCATCGGGCAGGCGCTTCTTGCGCTCCCACTTGCGCACCAGCAGCTGCACGCCGCGCGCGTCGGAGAGGATCGGCACCAGCAAGGCCTTTGGATGGTCCTGCGCCAGGTCGGGAAGGTCCAGCGGCAGGCCGGCGCCCACCACCACCGCATCGATGCCGCATTCCAGCGCCCGCTGCACCTGCGGCGCATAGGCGCTGATGGCGCGCATCACGTTCACCGCCAGCAGCCCGCGGCCGCCGGACAGCGCGCGCGCGGCGCGGATCTCGCGTTCCAGCGCCTCGAGGTTGGCGGCATCGATCGCCTGCTTGGCGGCCAGCGTGCCCGCCGCGCCGGGCGCAATCTCGTGCGTGCGCTCCATCAGGTCGGGATGGTGGCGGCGAAGATCGACCGAAGAGATCGTGCCCACCGCGCCCAGCGCAGCCACGCTGCCGGCCAGGCGGTGCGCCGAGATGCCCACGCCCATGCCGCCCTGCACCACCGGCAGCAGCCGGCGCCCGCCCAACAGCAGCGGCGCCAGCCCGCCGGCCAACGTGCGCTGCATCAGCTCATCGGCATCGGTATCGGCGGCAGGGACGGGGCGGGTGGCTTGGAGCATGGCACGGGCATCGCGCCAGGGTACGGCGCTGCGGTGCGTGATGCTGCCCGTGTGGCCGGCCGGGCACCTTGACGCGCCTCAAGCCGCGGCCGATCAGCGGTGCTCGCGCGTCAGGTGCGCCGACGAGGTGGCGGTGGCCACCAGATCGCCCCTGTCGTTGAACAGCTCGGCGCGCAGGAAGGCCACCGTGCGCCCGGCCTTGACAATGCTGCCCACCGCGGTGAAGCCGCCGGCGCGCGCCGGCCGCAGGAAGCTGACGTTGATGTCGATCGACGAGACGCGCACATGCGCGCCGTCCATGGCCAGCACCGCATGGGCCATCGAGGCGTCGAGCATCGCGGTGATGAAGCCGCCCTGCACGATGTCCACCGTGTGGCAGAACTCGGTGCCGATGTCGAAGGCCATGCGCAGTTCCTGGCGCTCGGGCGCGAAGCCGACCACCCGGCCCTTCAGGCTGCGGATCACCGCCGGGGGGTTGGCATTCAGCTGTTCGATCGTCGTGTCGCTAGGCATCGCAGGGGCTCCGGGTCACCCGATGCTACGATGAAGCGTCCCCTTCACAGTGAGCCGCACGTGACGCCCCGCACCATCGAACAATGGCACCAGGTGGTGCAAAACCGTGACATGAAGGCCCTGCAAAACCTGCTGGCCGACGACGTGGTCTTCGTCTCGCCGGTGGTGCACACGCCGCAGGCCGGCAAGGCCATCACCACCGCCTACCTGCATGCGGCGATGCAGGTGCTCAACAACCCGAGCTTCCGCTACCTGAACCACTGGTACGGCCCGGACTCGGCGGTGCTGGAGTTCGAGTGCGAGGTCGAGGGCATCACCGTCAACGGCATCGACATGATCCACTGGAACGCCGCCGGCAGGATCGACCACTTCAAGGTGATGGTGCGGCCGCTGAAGGCGATCAACAAGGTGCACGAGATGATGGGGCGCAGCCTGCAGCAAGGCGCCGCGCAGCAGTAGCCGCAGCCTTGGCCACCCCCGCGAATCGGGGGGCTGGCGATGGGAGCAACCCGGTATCGCTGGGTTGGATCGGGTGATAAGTTTGATCCTCGTCAAACTCAACCCCCATTGCCAGGAGCTTTCATGCTTTCGTCATCGCTCAAGCGACTGTTCGTCGCAGCCACCGTCGTTGCCGCGACGGTGGCTTCGCTGCCGGCTCAGGCGGCCTACAGCGGCATCACCTTCTTTGGCGACAGCCTGTCGGACACGGGCAACGTGGCCATCGCCACCGGCGGAGCCATCCCTCCCTCGCCCTACTTCCTCGGACGCTTCTCCGATGGCGCCGTGTGGACCGACTATCTCGCCGGCGGGCTTGGCTTTTCGGCCAAGCCGTCGCTCTCGGGAGGCAACAACTTCGCGTTTGGCGGCGCCCGGACGGGTGCGGACCCCAACGACGCTGTACCTGGTCTGCTCGCACAGACCGCGGGCTTGTGGGCGCCTTCGTTGCCGGGCGGCGCAGCCGACCCGCACCGTCTGTACGTGCTGGTCGGCGGTGGAAACGACATGCGCGATGCGCGTGAGGCATTCCAAACCAACTCGACCGCGGACCAAGACGGCCGTCAGGCCGCCGCCGAGCTTGCCACGGACCAGTTGATCATGAGTCTGGGCGTGCTGGCCAGCAAGGGCGCCAAGACCGTACTGATTGCCAACCTGCCCGACCTGGGACGCACGCCTGAAGCAGTCGGGTTGGGCTTGGTAGAAGCGTCCACCGATGCCACCAACCGCTTCAATGCGCTGATTCCAACCGTCTTTGCGACGGGTCTCGCGTTGGGCCTGGACATGCGCTTCGTCGACTTTGCCGGTATTGCCAACGGCGTGTTCCTGGACGCCACGAGCAACGGCGGAGCCACCTTCGGCATCACCAACGTCACCTCGCCGTGCGGCGCGTTCTTCCCCGGCGGTGGTCCGAAGTGCTCGCTATCAGCGTTTTCCGATGACCTGCACCCAACGACCCGAGTGCATCAGTTGTTCGGTGAAGCTGCACTGGCCTCGGTGACGGCCGTGCCCGAACCCGAAACCTATGCGCTGTTTGCACTGGGCCTGGCCGCGCTGGCCTGGCGGGCCCGGCGGCGCGCGAACTGAGGCGCCCCACGTCCACGCAAGGCTCGGTCCGCAAGGTCCGGGCCTTGTTTCTTTCCGCACCCCACCATGCCTCGCACCATGCACACCTTCCTCGCCCATGCCCGGCGTGCCGGGCTCCCGTTGCTGCTGGCCGGCCTGTCGCTGGGCGCCGCCGCGGCCACCACCACGACCACGTATTCCGCCACCTTCGAGAGCACGAGCACGCTGCCGCTCGGCATCCCGCTGCAGTTGCCGGCCTTCGCCGGCCCCGGCACCCTGATCGGCGTCGATGCCCAACTGACCCTCGATCTCTACGACTTCGTGGTCGCGGCCAACGCCCAGACCAGCGGCACGGTGTCCTACCAGGCCAGCAGCACGCTGACGCTGCAGCAACCGGCGGCCTTCCAGATCAGCCCGAGCACGCTCAGCCTGTCGCTTTCGCAGCCTTCGCAGTTCGTTGCCGCGGGCAATGGCCAGGAACTCGGCGGCACGGCCACCTCGTCGCTCGTGACCTGGTCCTTCCAAAGCAATGCCAACCTGGCGCCCTTCAGCAGCGGGCCTTTCGATTTCACGCTGACCGGCACCGGCACCCTCAGCGCCACGGTGCCCGACGGCATCCAGCTATTCCTGGTGGGCACGGCCGTCGGCAAGCTGCAGGTCAGCTACACCAGCGCCCTTGACGAAACGCCGCCCATCCCCGAGCCCGGCAGCGCGCTGCTGCTGGCCGGCGGCCTGGCGGCGCTGGCCTGGCACCGGCGTCGGCGCCGGTACTGAGCCGGTCGCAAGCCCGCGCGGCGGGCGCAGAATGCGCGCTCCCGCGACCACGCCCCCACCGCGCATGCCCACCCCTTCCCCCGTGCGCACCGAGGCCCAGGGCCCGGTGTGCGTCATCACGCTGGACCGCCCCGACTGCCGCAATGCGGTGGACGGGCCCAACGCCCGCGCGCTGCGCGCGGCCTTCGAAGCCTTCGAGGCCGACGCCAGCGCCCGCGTGGCGGTGCTCACTGGCGCCGGCGGGCACTTCTGCGCCGGCGCCGACCTGCATGCGCTGGGCGATCCGGCACGGCGCAACGAGGTCGAGCCCAGCGGCCGCGGCCCCGGGCCGATGGGGCCCAGCCGCATGGCCTTCGCCAAGCCGGTGATCGCCGCGGTCAAGGGCTATGCGGTGGCCGGCGGGCTGGAACTGGCGCTGATGTGCGACCTGCGGGTGGCTGCGCGCAGCGCGGTGTTCGGCGTGTTCTGCCGCCGCTGGGGCGTGCCGCTGATCGACGGCGGCACGGTGCGGCTGCCGCGCATCGTCGGCATGGGCCGGGCGCTGGACATGATCCTCACCGGCCGGCCGGTGGATTCGGCCGAGGCCCTGGCCATGGGCCTGGCGACGCAGGTGGTCGACGACGGCCAGGCGCTGCCCGCCGCGCTGGCGCTGGCGCAGCGGCTGGCGGCCTTCCCGCAGCAATGCCTGCGCGCCGACCGGGCCTCGGCCCATGCGCAGTGGGATCTGCCGCTGGCCGAGGCGCTGCGCCAGGAAGGCGCCGGCGGCTACCCGGTGGTGCAGGCCGAGGCGGTGGCCGGCGCGGCGCGCTTCGCCGGCGGCGCCGGCCGGCACGGCGACTTCGGCAGCGCCTGACATGGCCGCGCCGACCGACGCCGACGCAATGCGCCAGCGCGCGCTGGCCTTCACCCTGGCCGGCGCCGATGCCGCCTTCGTGCACGACCCCTACCCCACCTATGCGGCGCTGCGCCAGCACGACCCGGTACATGCCATCGGCCCGGGCAGCTGGCTGCTGACGCGCTACGACGACGTGCTGGCCTTCTACCGCGACCCGGCGGCCAGCTCGGACAAGCGGCGCGAGTTCGGTCCCAAGTTCGGCGACAGCCCGCTGTTCGAGCACCACACCCGCAGCCTGGTGTTCAACGACCCACCGCTGCACACCCGCGTGCGCCGGTTGCTGATGGGCGCGCTGAACCAGCAGGCCATCGCGCGCATGGAGCCCGGCGTGCGGACGCTGGTGGACGGCCTGCTCGACGACCTGGAACGCCAGGCCGCGCCGGACCTGATCGGCCACTTCGCCGCCTGCATCCCGGTGGAGGTGATCGGCAACCTGCTGGGCGTGCCGCACGACGAGCGCGGCCCGCTGCGCGACTGGTCGCTGGCCATCCTGTCGGCGCTGGAGCCGGTGCCCGGCCCCGAGGTGCTGGCCCGAGGCAATGCGGCGGTGGAGGACTTCAAGGCCTATCTGCGCCACCTGGTGGCCGAGCGCCGCCGCCAGCCCGGCGACCCGCGCTTCGACGTGCTGACGCGGCTGATCCAGGGCGAGCAGGACGGCGAGCGGTTGTCGGAAATCGACCTGCTTCACAACTGCATCTTCCTGCTGAACGCCGGCCACGAGACCACCACCAACCTGATCGGCAACGGTGCCCATGCGCTGCTGACGCAGCACGATCAATGGCAGCGGCTGGTAGCCGAGCCGGCGCTGCTGGGTACCGCGGTGGAAGAGTTGCTGCGCTTCGAAAGCCCGCTGCAGCTGAACAATCGGATGGCCACGGCGCCGCTGCGCGTCGGCGGCGTGGAACTGCCGGCCGGCAGCTTCGTCACGCTGGCCATCGGCGCGGCCAACCGCGACCCGGCGCACTTCAGCGACCCGGACCGGCTGGACATCGGCCGCAAGCCCAACCCGCACCTGGCCTTCGGCCATGGCGCGCATGCCTGCGCCGGCATGAACGTGGCGCGGCTGGAGGCGCAAATCGCCTTCGGCCGGCTGAGCGCCCGCTTCCCCGGGCTGCGCCTGCGCGACGGCGCACAGCGCGACCTGCGCATCCGCTTCCGCGGCTGGCGCACGCTGCCGGTGGCGCTGTAGGCATGGCCGAGGCCTTCAAGAACCTGATCGACGCCGGCACGGTGCAGGCCGCCGCCACGCAGCTGCAGCGCGCGTGGCCGGCCTTCGACGCGGAGCGCTTCGCCGCGCAGGCGCTGCACGGGCTGCACGCGCTGGAGTTCAAGGCCCGTGCGATGCAACTGTGCGATGCGCTGGAAGCCACGCTGCCAATGGACTTCGACGCCGCTGCGGCGGTGATCGAAGCGGCGCTGCTGCCGGTGCAGGGCGACGAGGAACTTTCGGCGCTGCGCAGCGGGCCGCCCGGACTGGCCGGCTGGGTGGTGTGGCCGCTGGGCGAATACGTCGCACGACGCGGCCTGGCCACGCCGGAGCGGGCGCTGCGCACGCTGCATGCGCTGACGCAGCGCCACACCGCCGAGTTCGCGATCCGGCCGCTCATCGCCCTGCATCCGGACCTCTGCTTCGCCACACTGGCGCGCTGGTGCCAGGACCCCAGCCCGCATGTGCGCCGGCTGGTCAGCGAAGGCAGCCGTCCGCGCCTGCCCTGGGGCCTGCAGCTGAAGGCGCTGGTGGCCGACCCGTCGCCCACGCTGCCGCTGCTGCGCCGGCTGCAGGACGACCCCAGCCCCTACGTGCGGCGCAGCGTGGCCAACCACCTGAACGACATCGCCAAGGACCATTCGGACATCGTGCTGCAGTGGCTGCACGAGCACCTGCCGCAAGCCCCGGCCGAGCGCCGCGCGCTGCTGCGCCATGCCTGCCGCACGCTGATCAAGCAGGGCCATCCGGCCGTGCTGAAGGCCTGGGGCCTGGGCGCCGCACTGCGCGGCAGCGCCACGCTGCAGCTGGCGCCGAAGCGCATTGCCGTCGGGGACAGCCTGGTGCTGAGCGTGCAACTGCAGTCCAACGCCCGGCGCACGCAGACGCTGGTCATCGACTACGCGGTGCACCATGTCAAGGCCAGCGGCGCCACCTCGGCCAAGGTGTTCAAGGGCTGGACACTGCAGCTTGCGCCGGGCGAGGTACGCACGCTGGTCAAGCAGCATTCGATGCGCCCGGTGACCACGCGGCGCTATCACGCCGGCCGGCACGAGGTGGACCTGCGCATCAACGGCCAGGTGCTGGCCCGCGCCTTCTTCCAGCTCAGTCTTTGAGCAGGCGCGCCCAGACGTCGTCGTCGAAGCCGACGGTGAAGCCGCCGTCGGGCCACTGCACCACCGGCCGCTTGATGACACTGGGCTGGGCCAGCATCAGCGCCCGCGCGCCGGCGGCATCGGTGGCCGCGGCGCGCTGCGCCTCGTCCAGCTTGCGCCAGGTGGTGCCGGCGCGGTTGAGCAGCCGCTCCCAGCCCAGCGCCGGCAGCCAGCGGTCCAGCTCGGCCACCGGCACGCCGGCCTTCTTGAAATCGTGGAACTGGTGCGCCGCGCCTTGCGCCGTCAGCCAGGCGCGGGCGCGCTTGACGGTGTCGCAGTTCGGGATGCCGTAGACGGTGAGTTCGCTCATGTCGGTGCCTTCATCGCCAGTTCGACGGCGGGTCGCAGCGCGGGTCGATGCCGTAGCCGCCGCCGTCGCGCAGCGTGCCGTCCTTGTTCAGCGTCACCTGGAACCACAGGCAGTCGTTGGTGGGATAGCGGTAGGACCAGACACTGCCGCCCAGCCAGCCCAGCGTGATGATGTCGGCCGGACGGCCCAGCGTGTACTGCAGCCATTGCTGGTCCTTTCCGGCCGCCTGGGCCTGCACGTTGCGGAAGCTGCTCTCGCTCATCACCTGGGCCCAGCCGACGGCCCGGCCCTGCGCGTCCAGATCCACCATCCAGGTGATCCGGCCGTAGGGCCCGGTGGCGAACTCCAGCCGGGTCTGCCCGTCCGGGCCGGGGTAGCGGCCGGTGGGCTTCAAACCCAGCGTCTGCGTCACCTCGGCCTGGCTCATGCCGGCGCGCAGCTTGTCGGGCTGGTAGCTGGCGCAGCCGGCCAGCACCAGCAGCAGGGGAGCGAGAAGGCGAAGGTTCATGGCATTGCGCCCGCTGGAGGCCAGGCCCGATTCTGGCGCCGTCGGCCGACCCTGCGGATGCGTCGACAATCACGCGCTGTCACCTGCCGATGAAGCGCCACCCTTTTCCCAATCCGCCGGCCCTTTGCCGGGCTCCGCAATGAGCGCGGGCCTGGAACTGCGCGACCTGGCCTGCGTGCGCGGGCGGCGCCGGCTGTTCCGCGATGTGAACGTGACGTTGCCGCCGGGGCAGCTGCTGCGCGTCACCGGCGCCAACGGCGCCGGCAAGACCAGCCTGCTGCGCATGCTCATCGGGCTGCTGGCGCCAGCCCAGGGCCAGGTGCTGTGGCAGGGCCAGCCCTTGCCGGCCGCGCGCGAGGCCTTCCACCGCCAGCTGATCTACCTGGGCCATGCGGCGGCGCTGAAGGACGACCTGTCGCCGCTGGAAAACCTGCAGGTGGCGCTGCGCCTGGGCGGCGTGGCGGCCGACGAGCCGGCCGCGCTGCTCGCGCTGGCCGATGCCGGGCTGCGCGGTCGCGAGCACGTGCCGGCCCGCACGCTGTCGCAAGGCCAGCGGCGCCGCGCCGCGCTGGCCCGCCTGCCTCTGGGCCAGGCACTGCTGTGGGTGCTGGACGAGCCCTTCAATGCGCTGGACGCAGTGGCCAACGCCTGGCTGCTGGGGCTGATCGAAGCCCAGCTGCAGCGCGGCGGCATGGTCGTGCTGACCAGCCACCAGCCGGTGGCGCTGTCCGACGGCGTGACACAACAGGTGCTGGCGCTGTGAACGACACTTCCGACCTCGGCATCCCCGGCGCGCTGCGCGCGGTGCTGCTGCGCGACCTGCGCATCGCGCTGCGCCGCCGCGCCGACACCGGCAGCGCGCTGGTGTTCTTCGTCATCGTCGTCAGCCTGTTCCCGCTGGGCGTGGGGCCGCAGTTCGAGCTGCTGCGCCGCATGGGGCCCGGCGTGGTCTGGGTGGCGGCGCTGCTGGCCTCGATGCTGGCGATGGGCCGCCTGTTCGCCGACGACCATGCCGACGGCACGCTGGAGCAGATGCTGCTTTCACCGGTGCCGCTGGCGCTGCTGGTGCTGGCCAAGACCACCGCGCACTGGCTGTCCTCGGGCCTGTTGCTGGTATTGGTGAGCCCGCTGCTGGCGCTGCAGTTCGACCTGGGCGCCGAGGCCGCCGGCGTGCTGTGCCTGTCGCTGCTGATCGGCACGCCGCTGCTCAGCCTGATCGGCGCCATCGGCGCGGCACTGACGGTGGGCCTGCGCGGCGCCGGCGTGCTGCTGTCGCTGCTGGTGCTGCCGCTGTGCACGCCGGTGCTGATCTTCGGCGCCGGCGCGGTGGAATCGGCCATGGCCGGCATGGGCACCACGGCGCACTTCTCTCTGCTGGGCGCGATGCTGCTGCCGGGGCTGTTCCTGGCACCCATCGCCGCCGCCGCGGCGCTGCGCATCGCGCTGGAATAACCCCACGGCGCACCGCCCGGCAGGGCATGACCGGGCGCAAGCCCCTGGCTTGGCTGGCAAGGCAAAATGGAGAGCTGATGTCCTGGACCCGCTTCGCCGCACCGCAACGCTTCTATCCGCTGGCCGGACGGGCGATCCCATGGTTCTATGGGCTGGCGGTGCTGCTGACGCTGGTGGGGCTGTGGATCGGCCTGTTCGTCGCGCCCACCGACCACCAGCAGGGCGAGGCCTACCGCATCATCTTCGTGCACGTGCCGGCGGCCTGGATGTCGATGATCATCTACCTGGCGATGGCCTTCTGGGCGGCCATCGGGCTGGTGTTCAACACCCGCCTCGCGTCGATGCTGGCGGTGGGCCTGGCGCCCACCGGCGCGTGGATGACCTTCCTGGCGCTGTGGACAGGCGCGCTGTGGGGCAAGCCCACCTGGGGCACCTGGTGGGTGTGGGATGCGCGGCTGACTTCGGAACTGATCCTGCTGTTTCTGTACATAGGCTTCATGTCCCTGCATGCCGCGATCGACGACGAGCGCCGCGCCGACCGTGCCGCCGCGCTGCTGGCGCTGGTGGGCGTGGTCAACGTGCCGATCATCTATTTCTCGGTGAAGTGGTGGAACACGCTGCACCAGGGCGCGTCAGTCAGCCTGACCAAGGCGCCCAGCATGGCCACCACCATGCTCTGGGGCATGCTGATCATGGCGCTGGCCTTCTGGATGTACAGCATCGCGGTCGCCCTGTCGCGCACCCGGGTCATCATCCTGGAGCGCGAGCAGCACACCCGCTGGGCGCGCCAGCAGCTGGGGCTGGCATGAACTGGTCCAGCCTGGGCGAGTTTCTCGACATGGGCGGCTATGCCGTCTATGTGTGGGGCTCCTTCGGCGTGTGTGCGGCGGTCATCGTGATCGAGCTGTGGAGCGTGGCGCAGCGCCGCCGCACGCTGCGCCGGCAGCCGCTGGACGACCTGGACGAACGCAACGACATGAACGAAAGGCCCCTCCATGAAGCCTAGAACGCGGCGCGGACTGGCCATCGCAGCCGGCCTGGCCACGCTGGGCGTGGCGGTGATGCTGGTGCTGAAAGCCTTCCAGAGCAACCTGGTGTTCTTCTTCAGCCCCTCGCAGATCGCCGCCAACGAAGCGCCGCGCGACCGCGCCTTCCGCATCGGCGGCCTGGTCGAGGAAGGCAGCATCAAGCGCGACGGCCAGAGCCTTACGGTGCAGTTCGTCGTCACCGACATGGCGCAGCGCGTGCCCGTCACCTACACCGGCATGCTCCCTGACCTGTTCAAGGAGGGCAAGGGCGTGGTGGCACAGGGCAAGCTGGGGCCGGATGGCGTGTTCCGCGCCGAGCAGGTGCTGGCCAAGCACGACGAGAACTACATGCCGCCCGAGGCCGCCGAGGCCCTGGAGAAGGCGCGCCACGGGCAGATGCCCAAGGGCATGACCGCAAAGGCCGAACCATGATTCCCGAGATCGGCCACTTTGCGCTGGTGCTGGCGCTGGTGATGGCCTTGAGCCAGTCGGTGCTGCCGCTGATCGGTGCCGGCAACGGCAACGCCGCGTGGATCGCGCTGGCCAAGCCCTCGGCGCGCGCGCAGTTCCTGTTCCTGATCGTCTCGTACGCCTGCCTGACCTGGGCCTTCGTCACCGACGACTTCTCGGTCAACCTGGCGGCCAGCCATTCCAACAGCATGCTGCCGCTGGTCTACAAGTTCACCGCAGTCTGGGGCAACCACGAAGGCTCGATCCTGCTGTGGTCGCTGATCCTGGCGGGCTGGACCTTCGCGGTCACGCTGTTCTCGCAATCGCTGGACGAGCGCACGCAGGCCCGCGTGCTGGGCGTGATGGGGCTGGTCAGCTGCGGCTTCCTGCTGTTCACGCTGTTGACCTCCAACCCCTTCGAGCGGCTGCTGCCCGCGGCGCCGGACGGCCGCGACCTGAACCCGCTGCTGCAGGACCCGGGCATGATCATCCACCCGCCGATGCTCTACATGGGCTATGTCGGCTTCGTGGTGGCCTTCGCCTTCGCCATCGCCGCGCTGCTGTCGGGCCGGCTCGACGCCGCCTGGGCGCGCTGGTCGCGGCCCTGGACCACGGTGGCCTGGTGCTTCCTGACGATGGGCATCGCGCTGGGCAGCTTCTGGGCCTATTACGAGCTGGGCTGGGGCGGCTGGTGGTTCTGGGATCCGGTGGAGAACGCCTCCTTCATGCCCTGGCTGGTGGGCACCGCGCTGATCCATTCGCTGGCCGTGACCGAAAAGCGCGGCGGCTTCAAGATGTGGACCGCGCTGCTGGCGATCATGGCCTTTTCGCTGTCGCTGCTGGGCACCTTCATCGTGCGCTCGGGCGTGCTGAGCTCGGTGCATGCCTTCGCCACCGACCCCGAGCGCGGCATCTTCATCCTGGGTTTCCTGCTGCTGGTGGTGGGCGGCTCGCTGCTGCTGTTCGCGTGGCGCGCACCCAAGGTCGGCACCGGCGGCGCCTTCGACATGGTGTCGCGCGAATCGATGCTGCTGGCCAACAACGTGCTGCTGGTGGTGGCCGCCGGCGCGGTGCTGCTGGGCACGCTGTACCCGCTGGTGCTGGACGCGCTGGGCATGGGCAAGATCTCGGTGGGCCCGCCCTACTTCGACGCGGTATTCGTGCCGCTGATCGCGCCGGCGCTGTTCCTGATGGGCATCGGCCCGGTGGCCAAGTGGCGCTCGGCGCAGGTGGGTGACCTGGCGCGCAAGCTGCGCTGGGCCATCGCGGTGAGCCTGGTCAGCGCGGTGGTCGCGCCCTTCGTGCTGGGCCGCTGGTCGCCGATGATCGGCTTCGGCCTGCTGCTGGGCATGTGGGTGGCCAGCACCGCGCTGCTGACGCTGTGGCAGAAGCTGCGCGAGCAGCCCTACGGCCGCCGCCGCGCCTGGATGGCGCAGCAGCCGGGCAGCTGGTACGGCATGCTGCTGGCGCACTTCGGCGTGGCCATCTTCATCTTCGGCGTCACCGTGGTCAACGGCTTCCAGGTCGAGAAGGACCTGCGCATGGCGCCCGGCGAAAGCACCGAGATCGCCGGCATGCGCGTGCGCTTCGACGGCGTGCACGAGAAGCGCGGCCCCAACTACGTGGCGATGCGCGGCACCGTGCAGCTGACCCGCGACGACCGCAGCGTGGCCACGCTCTATCCCGAGCGGCGCAACTACCTGGTCAGCCGCATGCCGATGACCGAGACCGCCATCGACCGCGGCTTCACCCGCGACCTGTACGTGTCGCTGGGCGAGCCGCTGGACGGCGGCGCCTGGAGCGTGCGGGTGTACTACAAGCCGCTGGTCGGCTGGATCTGGGGCGGCTGCCTGCTGATGACGCTGGGCGGCTTCCTGGCCGTGCTGGACCGCCGCTACCGCGCGCAGTCCCGCGCCCCTGCGTCGCGGCCCGCCGCGCCCAGCAGCGGTGGCGGTGATGCCGCGCCCGCCATGGCCCGGCAGGCGGGCACGTCATGAAGCGCTACCTGCTGCCGCTGATCGTTTTCGTGGTGCTGGTCGCCTTCCTGGGCATCGGCCTGAACCTGAACCCGCGCGAGGTGCCCTCGCCGCTGATCGACAAGCCGGCGCCCGCCTTCAGCCTGCCGCGGCTGGATGCGCCCGAGCAGCAACTGACCTTGCAAGACCTGAAGGGCAAGGTCTGGCTGCTGAACGTCTGGGCCTCCTGGTGCGTGGCCTGCCGCGTCGAGCATCCGCTGCTGGTCGAACTGGCCGGCAGTGGCGCCGTGCCGATCTACGGCCTGAACTACAAGGACAAGCGCGACGACGCGCTGGCCTGGCTGAAGAAGCACGGCAACCCCTATGTCGCCTCGCTGGTCGACGCCGAAGGCGTGGTCGGCATCGACTACGGCGTGTACGGCGTGCCCGAGACCTTCGTCATCGACAAGAACGGCACCATCCGCCTGAAGCACATCGGCCCGGTCACGCCCGAGGTGCTGCGCGACACCATCCTGCCGCTGGTCAACAAGCTCAATGCATAGGCTGCTGCTTCTGCTGTGCCTGGTCTGGGCAGGCTTCGTCACGGCGCAAGAGGCGCGCCCGCTGGCCGACGACCCGGTGCTCGAGGCCAAGGTGATGCGCATCGCCGAAGAGCTGCGCTGCCTGGTCTGCCAGAACGAGACCATCGCCGCCTCGCATGCCGACCTGGCGGTGGATCTGCGCAAGCAGATCCGGCAGCAACTGCAGCAGGGCCGCAGCGAGCAGCAGATCCTCGATTTCATGGTGCAGCGCTACGGCGATTTCGTGCTCTACCGGCCACCGCTGAAAAGCAGCACCTGGATGCTGTGGGCCGGCCCGTTCGCGCTGCTGGCGGTGGCGCTGGCCGTGCTGGGCATCAACATCCGCCGGCGGCGCACGGCCTCTGCCGGCCCGCTGCGCGCCGATGAAGCCGAGCGGGTGCGCCGGCTGCTGGGCGAGGAACGGTCCTGAGCATGTGGCTTTTCTGGTTGATTGCCGGCGGCCTGCTGCTGCTGGCCATGGCGATGCTGGCCCGCGGCCTGCGGCAGGCGCCCGCGGCGCTGGACGACGGCCGCAGCGCCAGCCTGGCCAACCTGGCGTTGCTGAAAGCGCAGCTCACGCAACTGGACCAGGAACTGGCCGCCGGCGCGATGGATGCCGAGCAGCATCGCGCGGCGCGCGCCGAGGTCGAGCGCCGCGTGCTCGAAGAGGAAGACGTAGCCAGCGCGCCGGTGCGGGCCGGCTCGCCGCGCAGCACGCTGGTGCTGATGATGCTGGCCGTGCCGGTGCTGGCCCTCGGCCTATACGCGATGGTGGGGGCGCCGGGCGCGCTGTCGCCGCAGGCGCAGATGGCGCAGCGCGAGCCCTCGCCCGAGGACGTAGAGGCCATGGTCGCCAAGCTGGCCGAGCGCATGGAGAAGCAGCCACCCGGCAACCCCGCCGACACCGAAGGCTGGGTGATGCTGGGCCGCAGCTACGCGGTGATGCAGCGCTACCCCGAAGCCAGCCGCGCCTTCGCCCGCGCACTGCAGCTGATGCCGGGCAACGCGCAGATCCTGGTCGACCAGGCCGACGTGCTGGCCATGCAGCAAGGCGGCAACCTGGCCGGCGAGCCGACCAAGCTGATCGAACTGGCGCTGCAGGCCGACCCCTCGAACCTCAAGGCGCTGGCGCTGGCCGGCACCGCCGCCTTCGAACGCAAGGATTTCGATGCCGCCGTGGGCTACTGGAGCCGGGCCCGCGCCAGTGCGCCTGGCGACAGCGAATTCACCCGCATGCTCGACAGCAGCCTGGCCGAAGCGCGCGCCGCCGGCGGTGGCCGCGGCGCCCCGCCTGCCGCCGCGGCATCGGCCGCCGCTGCCGGCCGCAGCGCATTGAATGGCCGCGTCAGCATCGCACCGGCGCTGGCTGCCAAGGTGGCACCCGGCGACACGCTGTTCGTGTTTGCGCGCGCCGTCGAAGGGCCGCGCATGCCGCTGGCCATCGTCAAGCGGGGAGCCGCCGAGCTGCCTTTCGACTTCACGCTGGACGACAGCATGGCCATGTCGCCCGAACTGAAGCTTTCGTCCTTTGCCAACGTGGTGGTTGGCGCGCGCATCAGCAAGAGCGGCAACGCGATGCCGCAGAGCGGCGACCTGGAAGGCCAGGTACGCGCGCCGGCCGGCGGCGGCCCGGTCGAGCTGGTGATCGACACCGTGCGGCCATAAGGCACGTCAACGACAGCCGCCCCGGCTGCGTTGCAAGGTGCATGCGCTAGACTTTCCGTTGCAATGCGTCGGTGCGGCAACCACCGGGGCGCATGGCATCCCAAACCCCAAACCATGGAGCCTTCCGTGAACCTTACGAACCGTCGCGTATTCATGATGACCCTGGCCGCTGGCACCTCCGCCCTGGCCGCTTCCGGCGCCATGGCGCAGGCCAAGCTCGACGAGAAGGACCCGACCGCGGTGGCGCTCGGCTACGTGGCCGACACCGCCAAGGCCGACAAGAAGAAGTACCCCAAGCACGACGTGGCGCAGAAGTGCAGCAACTGCCAGCTGTTCCAGGGCAAGGCCGGCGCCGCCGAAGGCGGGTGCCCGCTGTTCCCCGGCAAGACCGTGGCCGCCAACGGCTGGTGTGCCTCCTGGGTGAAGAAGGCCTGAGCCCGCGCACAGGCCTTTGCTGACACGAGCCGGCCCTGCCGGCTCGTGTGCGTGTTGCAACCCGCCGCGGCCCACGGCATGGCCCCGGCGGGTTTGTCTTGTTGATGCGCCCGAAGCGGCCACGCTAGCATCCACGCTGCTTGCAGCTGCCCTCGCGATGTTCAACCGACTGTCCTCATTGCGCCTACGGTCCGCCTGGGGGGCCCTGCTGCTTGGCGCAGCCGTGGCACTGGCCGGCTGCGCCAGACTGCCCAAGGACGTGGACCGGCCGGACAGCAAGGCACCGCCGCCGGCCGTGGACACGGCGCTGGGCCGCATCGCCAAGGCCTCGACAGTGGACCCGGAGCAAAGCGGCTTCCGGCTGATGCCCACCGGCCAGTACGCGCTGCAGGCGCGCATCGAGCTGGCGCGGCGCGCGCAGCGCACGCTGGACGTGCAGTACTACCAGATCTACGACGACCGCACCGGCCGCTACCTGCTGCGCACGCTGCGCGATGCCTCCGAACGCGGTGTGCGCGTGCGGCTGATCATCGACGACCTGTACACCTCCGGGCAGGACCCGCTGCTGATGGGGCTGGACGCCTACCCCAACGTGGAGGTGCGGCTGTTCAACCCCTTCCCGGCCGGGCGGCAGAACTTCCTGACCCGCTTCACGGTGAACATCCACGACTTCGACCGTGTGCACCGGCGCATGCACAACAAGCTGTTCCTGGCCGACAGCGTGATGGCGGTGGTGGGCGGCCGCAACATCGCCGACGAGTACTTCATGGCCAGCGCGGGCGCCAACTTCATCGACCTGGACACCTTCGTCATCGGCTCGATCATGCCGCGGCTGGGCGCGCTGTTCGACGAATACTGGAACAGCGACCGCGTGATGCCGATCCGCGCCATCGTCAAGACCGACCAGAGCGACGAGCAGCTGCGTGCCTACTTCGAACGCCGCACCTCGGCCGAGGCGGTGCCGGTGCTGCGGGTGATCGAATCGCCGGCCGAGACCGGCCTGCCTCCCACGGTGGAGGTGATCGGCGAGACCGGCGGCACGCCCGAGCCGGAACGGCCGCCGCCGAACGACGTGTTGGGCTACGGCCCGATCGTCAACGAGCTGAACGCCGGCAAGGTGGGGCTGATCTGGGCCGACGCGCAGGCCTATGCCGACGCGCCGGACAAGGTGATCGGCCGCGTCTCCACCTATGGCATCGCGCCGATCGACGACGTGGACAGCGTGCGCTACAACGTCATCGAGATGATGCGCCGGGCACGCAAGGACGTGGTGCTGACCAGCCCCTACCTGGTGCCCGGGGCCGACGGGCTGGAGGTTTTCCGCAACTCGGTCGAGCGCTACGGCGTCAAGTACACGCTGGTCACCAACTCGCTGGCGGCCACCGACGAGCCGGTGGTGCACACCGGCTACCGCCGCTACCGGCCCGAGATGCTGAAGCTGGGCATGAACCTGTACGAGCTGAGCCCGCAGAAGGTCAGCCGCAGCCTGCGCCTGGGGCGCTTCTCCACCTCCATCGGCCGGCTGCATGCCAAGAGCGCGGTGGTCGACGGCGAGCGGGTGTTCATCGGCTCGATGAACTTCGATCCGCGCTCGAACCAGCACAACACGGAGTTCGGCCTGTTCATCCAGAGCCCGCAGATCGCCCAGCAGGTGCTGAAGCTGGTGGACGTGATCCGCCAGCAGGGCGCCTACAAGGTGACGCTGGCCGAGAACGGCAAGGACCTGGTCTGGACCACCAGCGGACCCGGCGGCGCCGAGCAGATCGTCGAGGAGCCCGAGACCGACGCCTGGTCGCGGCTGATGCTGGAAGTGCTGTCGGTGCTGGTGCCCGAAGGCCTGCTGTAGGCCCGGGCCCGCGCTACTGCATCCGGATCGCCTCGATCTGGATGATCAGCTTGACGGCGTCCTCGAAGCCGAACTGCAGGCCCCACAGCACACCCCACTGGCTGCGCTGGATGTTGGTCTCGAAATCGCCGCCACAGACCTCGCGCTTGACCAGCGGGTTCATGTAGCAGTTGAATTTCTGCGCCTTCAGCACCACCGGGTGGGTCTGGCCCTTCAGCGTCAGCTGGCCATGCACCTCGCTGACCTTGTCGCCGTTGAACACGAACTTGTCCGACACGAACCGGGCCGTCGGGTAGTCGGCCACGTTGAAGAAGTCCTTGCCCTGGATCTGCCGGTTCAGGAAATCGACACCGGTGTTCACCGACGAGATGTCAATCACGATGTCCACCTTGCCCTGCTGGCCTGCACGATCGAAGAACAGCGTGCCGTCCTTCATGCTGAAGCGGCCGCGGTTGGTGGTGGTGCCGTAGTGGCCGTTCTCGTAGTTGACGAAGGTGTGCGTCGGGTCGATGGCGTAGTTGGGCGTCTGGGCCTGCGCGGCGCCCGCGAACGCCAGGCCGGCAGCCAGCGCGGCCAGCGCGTGGACGGCGGGCCTCACAGCGGGCCCAGGCCCGACAGGGCCAGCTTGAACTTCACGGTGACGTCATTGGCCACCACCGTGGTGTCGGTCCATTCGGCCTCGCCGATCTTGAAATCGAGTCGCTTGATCACGAAGCTGCCGGTGGCCGTGGAGTTGCCGCCGACCTGCGTGATCTGCACCGGCACCACCACGTCGCGCTGGGTGCCCTTGATGTCCAGCTTACCGGCCACCTCGAACTTGCCACCGCCCAGGCCCTTGATGGCGGTGGACTTGAAGGTGGCCTGCGGGAACTTGGCCACGTTGAACCAGGTGGACTTGGGCATCTCGGCATCGCTCTCGGGCACCCCCAGCGTCGCGCTGCCGGTGTCGATGCTGATGGCCACCGAGCCCGTCTCGGGCTTCTTCGGATCGAGATTGACCTGGGCGTCGAACTTCTTGAACTTGCCGTCCACCGGCACGCCCATCTGCTTGGTGACGAAGCTGACCTCGCTTTGGGCGCCGATCAGCTTGGCGCTTTGCGCCCAGACCGAGGACGTGGCGATGATCAGCGCGAAGGCAACGGCAAGCGGCTTGTTCATGCCGCTTATGCTAGCGAAAAAGCGGCGCGGGCCAAGCCCCGTCGCCCCAGGCGCCACCCGGGAAATACAACACAATCCGGGCGGCGGAAGCGGCGCCCGCCATGGCGCCATCCCCCGACGACCCACGGGCTCAAGGACACCGAACCCATGCATTTCGACCTGATCACCGCCATCGGCCTGCTGGGTGGCGCCTTCTACCTGGCCAGCCATTACATGCGCGCCATGGTGCCGCTGCGGGTGCTTTCGCTGGTCAGCAACGTGCTGCTGATCACCTTCTCGGTGTTTCACCTGGAGTTCGACTGGGCCAAGCTGATCGTGTCGCCCGAATTCCTGCTGAACGTGATCCTGATGCCGGTGAACGCCCGGCGCCTGCTGGAGATCCTGCGGCTGACCAAGGAAATCGAGAAAGTCACCGAGAAGTCGCCGGTGTCCGAATGGCTGCTGCCGCACATGCACATGCACAAGCACAAGGCCGGGCACGTGCTGTTTCGCGAGGGCGACGAGGCCGACGAGATCTACTACGTGGGCAGCGGCCGGCTGCGGCTGGAAGGCGTCAACGCCACCATCGGGCCGGACAACCTGATTGGCGAGATCGCGCTGTTCTCGCCGGACAAGAAGCGCACGCTGACGGTGGTCTGCGAAACCGACTGCGAGCTGTACATGATGACCGACGAGCAGATCTACCAGCTCTACTACCAGAACCCCAAGCTGGGCTTCTACTTCATGCGCCTGGTGGTGGCCCGGCTGCTGGCCGACGTGCAGCGGCACAAGGCGGCGGCGCAGGCAGGCTGAACTATTCGATCACGCTGTCCGCTCGCAGCCGCAATGGCCCGGGCAGCACCACCCCCACCGCCTGCGCGGTGCGCGCATTGAGCACCAGCTCGAACTCGGTGGGCTGCTCCACCGGCAGGTCGGCCGGCTTCGCGCCGCGCAGCAGCTTGTCGGCCATCAGGCCGGCACGCCGGAAGATCGCATCGCGATTGGCGCCATAACCGATCATCCCGCCGGCCTGCGCGAACTCCTTGTTGCCCACGGTGGGAAGGCGCTGCAGTTGCGCCAGTGCCGCCAGCCGCTGTGCCTGGGCGATGAAGGTCGCCTCTTCGGTGATGGCCACGGCTTCCTGCCGGCGCGCCACCATCTGCGCGAACACAGCCTCGTACTGCGCCGGGTCGGGGGCATCGAAGCGCTGCAGCTGCAGGTGCAGCCCCGGGGCTGCCGCCTGCATCGCCTCGAACATGGCGTCGCTGTAGGCGGCATTGCGCGAGTTGCTCAGCACCGCGGCGCGCTGCAGCGCAGGCAGCGCCTCGCGCAGCAGTTGCAGCCGCTTGGCCGCCAGCTCGTGCGCCAGGAAGGCAATGCCCGTGACGTTGCCGCCAGGACGCGCGAAGCTGTCCACCAGGCCGGCGGCCACCGGGTCGGCCACGCTGGCCATCAGGATCGGGATCGTCGTCGTCGCGCCCTTGGCCGCACGGGTGCCGGGAATGCCGTGCGTGGCGATCAGGTCCACCTTCAGCGCCACCAGCTCGGCGGCCAGCGCGGGCAGCCGCTCAGGCTGGTTGTCTGCGAAGCGCGCCTCGATGAACAGGTCGCGCCCTTCCACCCAACCCTGCTGGCGCAGCGCAGCCTTGAAAGCCTCCCACTGGCCGCCAAAGCCGGCAGCCGTGGTGGCGCCCAGGATGCCCAGCCGCAGCGGCCTGCGGGTCTGCGCCAGGCCCACGGCCGGCCAGACCAACAGCGCGGACAGCACGTGGCGGCGGCGCAGCGGCCGAAGGATCCGCACTGGCGCGCTCACGCCGTACTCCAAACCACCCGCGACACCACAATCGGCCGCGCCAGGCCCTTGAGCTGGAACTCGCCTGCAGGCTCGACCGGCAGCCCGCTGCCGTCCAGCGCGGCCGCCACGCGCGGCGCGACCAGGATCTCGCCGCCCTTGGCCTCGCCGCACAGGCGCGCGGACAGGTTGGTGACGTTGCCGATGGCGCCGTAGTCCACCCGGCCCTCGAAGCCGATGGCGCCGATGGTGGCGTAGCCCATCGCGATGCCGATGCCCAGCTGCAGCTCGTAGCCGCGCTTCTTCCAGCCCGCGGCCAGCACCGCCGTACGCTGCTGCATCTGCTGCGCCATGCGCGCCGCACGCACCGCCGGGTCGTCGACGACCACCGGGTCGTTGAAGAAGATCATGATGCCGTCGCCGGTGAAGCGCTCCAGCGTGCCCTCGTGCTGCAGGATCAGCGCGCCCATCGCCGCGTGGTACTCGCGCAGCACGCCCATCACCTCTTCCGGGTCGGCGGTCTCGGTGAAGGCGGTGAAGCCGCGCAGGTCCAGGAACACCACCGTGATCTCGCGGCGGTGGCTCTTCAGCGGGTCCTCTGTGCCGCCGCTGACGATGGCTTCGGCCAGCTGCGGCGAGAAGAAGTTCTTCAGCCGGCTCAGGCGCTCCATCTGCGCCAGCTGCTCCTGCACGCGCTGCTCGAGCCTGCCGTTCCATTCAGCCAGCTGCGCGGCCTGGGCCTTGACCTCGTCCTGCAGCGCCTTGATGCGCAGCAGCGACTTCACCCGCGCGAACAGCTCCTGCTGGTTGATCGGCTTGGGGATGAAGTCGTCGGCGCCGGCCTCGATGCCATTGATGCGCTCCTGCTTCGGGTCGAGCGACGTACACAGCACCACCGGCAGCAAGGCCGTGGCCGGGTCGGCGCGCAGCCGCCGGCAGACGTCGTAGCCCGACAGGCCCGGCATCATGATGTCCAGCAGCACCAGATCGGGCATCGCTTCAGCGATACGCGCCAGCGCCTCTTCGCCGTTGGTGGCCGCTACCGGCTGGTAGCCCTTGGCGCCCAGCAGGTCGACCAACAGCTTGACGTTGGCCGGCGTGTCGTCGACCACCAGGATGCGCGCGCTCATGGTTGCGGCTCGCCGAGCATGCGCCGCACAGTCTCAAGAAATTCCTTCAGGTTGATCGGCTTGCCCAGAAAGCCGTCGAAGCCGGCATCGCCGATGCGGCTGCGGTCGTTGGCGGTGACCGACGCGGTGAAGGCCACCACCGGCACTTTCGCGGTGGCGGCGTTCCCGCGGATGCGCTCGAAGGCCTCGATGCCGTTGATGTCGGGCAGCTGGATGTCCATCAGCACCAGGTCGGGCACCTGCTCCAGCGCCAGCTTCACACCGTCCAGGCCGTTCACGGCCTCCAGCGTGGCATAGCCCTTGGCGCGCAGGATGTCGCGCGCCAGCTTCATGTTCTTCTCGTTGTCCTCGACGATCAGGATGGTTTTCATGCTTGACTCGGCAGCGTGAAGGTGAATGTCGACCCCTTGCCGGGCTCGCTTTGCAGCGTGAGGCGGCCGCCATGCAGCTCGACGAAGCGGCGGGTCAATGTCAGGCCCAGGCCGGTGCCTTCCTGCTTGTTGGTGTAGTGGCGGCCCACCTGGCGGAACTCCTCGAACACCGCGGCCTGGTCCTCGGGCGCGATGCCAATGCCGGTGTCGGCCACCGCCACCTGCAGCACGCCGTCCACCAGCCCGGCGCGTACGTCCACCTTGCCGCCATCGGGCGTGAACTTCACCGCGTTGGTCAGCAGGTTCAGCAGGATCTGCTTGAACTTGCGCTCGTCGGCACGCACCGTGCCCACCTCCGGCGACACCTGCAGCGACAGCGCGATGCCGTGGCGCTGCGCGCGTTCGCGCACCAGCGTCATCGCGTTGTCCAGCGCCGCCGGCACGTCGAAGCTCTCGACGTCCAGCTCCATGCGGCCGGCCTCGATCTTGGACAGGTCGAGGATGTCGTTGATCAGGCTCAGCAGGTGCTTGCCCGACGAATGGATGTCCTTCAGGTAATCGTCCTGCTTTTCGTTCAGCTCGCCGAACATGCGCTCCAGCAGCACCTCGGAGAAACCGATGATCGCGTTCAGCGGCGTGCGCAGTTCGTGGCTCATGTTGGCCAGGAACTCGCTCTTGTGCTGGTTGGCAATCTCCAGCTGGCGGCTCTTGTCCTGGATCTCGCGGAACAGCCGCGCGTTCTGGATCGCGATCACCGCCTGGTCGGCGAAGGTCTGCGCCAGTGCGATCTCCTTGTCGTCGAAGCCTCCGGCCTCGGCGCGCAGGATGCCGATGCAGCCGACGCCCTGCCCTTCGGACAGCAACGGCACGAACAACCCCGAGCGCCAGCCGATGGAACGGGCCAGCTCGGGCGTCAGCGGGTAATCGGCGGCCATCGCATCGGCATCGGCCACCGCCATCACCCGCCCTTGCAGCACGCAGGCGCCGGACACGCTGCGCACATCCAGCGGGAAGTCGTCGGGCCCGCCCTCGCCGGTGCCGCCGCGCGAGGCCCGCGCCACGCGGCTGAGCCGGTCGCCCGTCGGCAGCAACAGGTTCACCGCCAGCCCGCCGAACAGCCTCTGGCAGCTGGCGACGATGGCATCGAACACCGGCTGCGCGTCGGCCACCGATCGGCTGATCACCTGCAGGATCTCGGCGGTGGCGGTCTGCTGCTCCAGGGCCTCGCGCAGCTCGGCGGTGCGCTCCTGCACCTTGCGTTCCAGCCCAGCGTAGGACTCGCTCAGGCGCGCACTCATCTGGTTGAACTGCTCGGCCAGGCCTTCCAGCTCGTCGTTGGTCTTGACCTCGATGCGCTGGTCCAGCTGGCCGGCGCCGATGCGCCGCGCGCCTTCGTCCAGCGTGCGGATCGGTCGCACCATGCTGCGCGCCAGCGCACCGGCGGCCAGCGCCGACACCAGCAGGCCGGCCAGCAGCAGGCCGGCCGTCAGCAGGATCGACGCATTCAGCCGCGCGTACACCTCGGACACCGGCTGCTCGACGAAGACGCGCCAGCCCTGCGAATCGATCGGCGCCATCGACGCCAGCACCGTGTTGCCGGCCAGGTCGTGCGACTGCATGGCCGGCGCGTCGCCGTCAATGGCGGACTTCATGGCCTGCACATGTTCCAGCCCGCCCATCTGCGTCTTGCGCAGCACCAGGCCGATGTCGGGGTCGGCCACCAGGTAGCCGTCGCGGTCCACCACGTAGGCCTTGCCCTTGTCGCCGATCTTGATGCGCGAGACCACATCCCAGATGAACTTCAGATTCAGTTCCGCCACGGTCAGCAGCGGCTTGTCACCGCCCGAACGGAAGGCCACCGTCATGTACGGCTCGGTCTCCTTGCGGAAGTACACCGGCCCGAACCAGGGCTGGCCGCGCTTGGCCTCCTTGAAGGCCGGCTCGGCCGAGCGGTCCTTGCCCGAGGCCAGCATGCTCATGCCCAGCCGCGACTCGGCGATCAGCTCGCGGCCGTCGGCGTCGATCAGCGCGATGTCGGTCACCTCGGGCGCCTGGCGCAGCAGCTTCAGGAACTCGATGCGCCGCAGCTCCAGGTCGCCACTGCCCATCTGCGGCAGCGCGGCGTACTGCAGCTGCTGCGTCACCTGGCGCAGGTACTGCTCGATGCGCGCCGCCGCGCCCACCGCCTTCTCCTGCTGCAGGCTGGCCAGCGCGGCGCTGGTCTCGCGGTAGCTGAACACCAGGCTGATCGCGCCCGAGGCCAGCAGCGCCAGCCCCACCAGCGTCATGATCAGCAGCAGGTACTTGCGGAACAGGCGGCCGCGGTGGCTGTGGCCGGAGGCCGCCGACGCCTGCGGCACGGCGTCAGGTGCCGTCATTCGATCACCTCGTCGGCGCGCAGCAGCAGCGTGCGCGGCAGGGCCAGGCCCAGGCTGCGCGCGGTGGCCTGGTTGATCACCAGCTCGAAGCGCTTCGGCTGCACGATCGGGATGTCGCCGGCCCGCGTGCCGTTGAGCACCTGCACGGCCATCTCGGCCAGCAGCCGGTTGATCGCTGGCAAGTCCGGGCCGTAGGCCATCAGGCCGCCCTCGCGCGCGCTGATCGGCCATTGGTAGATCGCGGGCAGGCGCGCCTTGGCCGCCAGACCGAAGATGCGCGCACGCTGCGCATGCAAGAAGGGTGACGCCAGCACGTTGACTCCGCTCACCCGCAGCCGCCCGGCCGTCGCGAAGGCCGCATCGATCTCGGCCAGCGTGGCGGCCGCTGCGTTGTGGGTGGTCATGCCCAGGCCGCGCGACACCTGCGCCAGCTCTTCGCCAATGAACGGAGCCGTGCGCAACGAGGCATCGCCCAGGTTCATCACCGAGGCGCCCCTGGGCAGCAGCTCGGCCAGCAGTTCCAGGCGTTTGCCGTTGAGCGTGGAGCCCAGGAAGCTCACCCCCGTCAGCCGGCCGCCGGGCCGCGCCAGCTGCCGGACGTGGCCCGATTCGACCGCGGAGCCCAACAGCGCCACCACCGGCACTGCGGCGTCGGCCGCCAGCACCGCATCGGTGGCCTGCGGCCCCAGGCTGATGACCACCGCCGGGCGCAACGCCATCAGCTCGGCGGCCAAGGCTGGCAAGGTCTCCGTGCGGCCTTGCGCCGAGCGCAGGTCGACCGTGATGTCCCGGCCATCCACCCGGCCGAGTTCGGCCAGCAGGCGCGGCAGGTCGCGCGGGGTGTCGCCCACCGACAGCACGGCCACACGGCGCAGTGCGGGTTGCGCCTGGGCGCGGCCGGACGCGGCTGCAACGCCCAGAAGCCCCAAGCCGAAGCAGGCATGGCGGCGCTTCATTCGATCAACTCGGTCGCCCGTAGCAGCAGCGACTGCGGCACCGCCAGGCCCAGCACCCTGGCGCTGCGCAGGTTGATCGCCAATTCGAAGCTGGCCGGCTGCTCCACCGGGATCTGCGCAGGCTTTTCGCCCCGCAGGATGCGATCGGCCATATAGGCCACGCGCTGCGCGATATCGCGTTGGCTAGCCGCATAGCTCAACAGTCCGCCGGCCTGGACGATGGCCCGGCCGAACGAGAAGCTGGGCAGGCGCTGGGCATCGGCCAGCTTGATGAATGCGGGCTGCGACAGGCTGGGCTGGATAAAGGCCGCGTCGACGCGCGCCACGGACCACGCGGCCAGCACCGGCGCGTATTCGTCGGGCGAACGCACGCTGGCCACGCGCAGCTCGATGCCCAGCGTGCGTGCCGCCTGCTCCAGCATCGGCTGCAGCGAAGACGTGAACGGGTCGGCCGCATTCAGCATGGCGCCCATGCGCTTCATGCCCGGCAGCAGTTCGCGCATGAACTGCATCGCCTTGACGGCCAGGTCGGCGCCTAGGCCGGCCACGCCGGTGACGTTGCCGCCGGGCCGGGCCAGCGACTGCACCAGCCCGGCCGCTACCGGGTCGATGGCGATGCCGGCCATGACGATCGGCACGGCCGTGCTGGCGCGCCGCGCGGCCAGCGCCGCCGGCGTCTGCACGGTGATCAGCGCGTCCACGGGCAGACGCACCAGTTCGTCGGCCAGCGTGGCCATCGTCTCGGTCTGGTCGTTGGCTGTGCGCAACTCCAAGACCAGGTTGCCGCCCTTTGTGTAGCCAAGCTCGGCCAGCGCCTTCTCGATCGCCGGCGCACCCGGGTGCCGCAGGTTCGGCGCCAGGATGCCGATGCGCACGCCGCGCGGCGCCTGGGCGCGGACCGGCGGCATCGCCGACAGCGCCGCCGTGGCGACCAGCAGCTGCCGCCGCCTCATGCGGCGAGCTCGTCGGGCTCTGCGTGCACCGCAGCCTTGGAACAAGAGCGTGGGGCAGCAGGTTCGAGCCGCCGGCGGCGGTGCGGCCTCTTTTCGGCGGCGGCATGCAGGCTCATCACCAGCTCCGAGAGCGTGTTCGATGCGGAAGGATACAAGGCCGGCCAACGCGCAGTGCGCCAAGGCGCCGGCGCGCTGTCAGCGGAGGACCTGGGTGGCGCTGGCCAGCAGCGCCGGCGGCAGCACCAGGCCCAATTGCTCGGCGGCGCGCAGGTTCAGCACCTGCTGGAACTGCCCTGGCAAGCTCAGCGCCAGATCGTCGACCCGGGCGCCCTTGAGGATGCGGTCGACGAAGCCGGCAGCGCGCAGGTAGTAGTCGCGCACGTCCGGGCCGTAGGCCATCAGCCCGCCGGCCTGGGCAAACTCGGCAAAGGGCGACAGCCCCGGCAGGCGCTGGCGCAGGCAGAACTCGGCGATGGCCGCCGAGCGCGCGCGCACCAGCGGCGACGACAGCAGCAGCAGCGCCTCGGGCCGGCGGCGCATGCCGTCGGCCAGCTCCTGTGCAAATTCGCTTTCGTCACGCACCACCAGCGTGTCGGCGTCGAACTGCTGCTGCCGCGCCGCGGCCTTGGCGGCCGCCAGCTGCCAGGGGCCGGTGCTGGCATCCCACAGCAGGTTCAGGCGCTGCGCCTGCGGCAGCGCCTGGCGCAGCAGTTCGCACCAGCGGCCGGTGATGGCCGGCTGGTCCAGGAACAGGCCGGTGACGTTGGTGCGCGGCCGCTCCAGCGAGCGCACCAGCCCGCTGCGCAACGGGTCGGTCTCCAGGTCCAGCGCGACGATCGGCACGTTGTGGGTGGCATGCACCGCCGCGTCCACGGCCGCGGGCCCGGCGCAGAACAGCACCGCCGGCTTCAGGCTGGCCAGGTGGCGCGCCAGCCCGGGCAGGTCGCGCGGGTTGCCATCGGCCGAGCGGAACACGAAGGCCACGTGCTGGCCTTCCACGAAACCCAGTTCGCGCAAGCCCTGGCGCAGGTAGTCCAACGGGTGCAGGCCGGTGGACACCAGCACCGCCACCAGCGGCGGGTTGCCTTGTGCACGTGCCATGGCCGGCGGCAGCAGCCCCAGCGCGACCCCCATCAGCCAATCGCGGCGGCGCCAACCTGCCGGGCGGCGGGCGGCGTTCGGCGCTGCGGTGCGGACCATGGCGCGACTTTGGGATTGCCAGAGCGGGCAGCGTACTCCTGCGCCAGGCCGCAGGCAAACCCGCCGACGCCGCGCATCCCCTGCCCTAGGGACGCGCCGGTATCGGTTAAGGTGGCAGCCACCCCATCGTCAGGAGCTGCCATGACCCAGGCCACCGACCTTGCCGACTGCAGCGCCACCGAACTGCTGCAGCTGTACCGCAGCCGGCGCGCGTCGCCAGTGGAAGCCACGCGCGCGGTGCTGGCGCGCATCGAACGGCTGAACCCGCTGCTGAACGCCTTCTGTCACCTGGCGCCGGACGAGGCGCTGGCCGCCGCCCAGGCCAGCGAGCAGCGCTGGCGCGAGGGCCGGCCCGTGGGGCCGCTGGACGGCGTGCCCACCTCGATCAAGGACCTGATCCTGGCGCGCGGCTGGCCCACGCGGCGCGGCAGCCGCACGGTGGACCCCCACCAGGCCTGGGACGTGGACGCGCCCGCCAGCGCCCGGCTGCGCGAGGCCGGCGCGGTGCTGCTGGGCAAGACCACCACGCCCGAGTTCGGCTGCAAGGGCGAGACGAACTCACCGCTCACTGGCATCAGCCGCAACCCCTGGGACCCGAGCAAGACGCCGGGCGGCTCGTCCGGCGGCACGGCCGCGGCGGTGGCCGCCGGCATGGGGCCGCTGAGCGTGGGCACCGACGGCGCCGGTTCGGTGCGCATCCCGGCCGCCTTCTGCGGCAACTTCGGCCTGAAGCCCAGCTTCGGCCGCGTGCCGGCCTATCCGCTGTCGCCGATGGGCACGGTGTCGCACCTGGGGCCGCACACGATGAGCGTGCGCGACGCGGCGCTGATGATGAACGTGCTGAAACAGCCGGACGCGCGCGACTGGCATTCACTGCCACCGGACGACTGCGACTACCTGGCGACGCTGGAGCTGGGCATCCGCGGGCTGAGGATCGCCTACTCGCCGGCACTGGGCTATGCGCAGGGCATCGACCCCGAAGTCGCGGCCGCGGTGCAGGCCGCGGTGCAGCAGCTGCAGGACGCCGGCGCCATCGTCGAGCAGGTGGACCCGGGCATCGAGGACCCGCTGCCCATCACCATCGGCCTGTGGTTTGCCGGCGCCTCGGCCATCTGGAGCGGCCTGTCGCTCGAGCAGCGCGCGGTGGCCGACCCCGACTTCGCCAGCGAAGCCGAGCAGGGCTCGAAGTACAGCGTGCTCGAGCTTCACCAGCTGACGCTGGCGCGTGGCGCGCTTGGCGCGCACATGCGCCAGTTCATGACGCGCTACGACCTGCTGGTCACGCCGGCGGTGGCAGTGCCGGCCTTCGATGCGCGGCCGGCCGGCAGCGTGAAGCTGACGCCGCAGAACATGCTGGGCTGGACGCCTTTCAGCTACCCCTTCAACCTGACGCAGCAGCCGGCCTGCAGCATCCCCTGCGGGTTGACAAAGGCCGGCCTGCCGATCGGCCTGCAGTTCGTCGGGCCGATGTTCGGCGACGCGCTGGTGCTGCGCGCGGCGCGGGCGTACGAGATGATCCGGCCGATCGCGCGGCCGAAGCTGGCCGCCTGACTACTCGCCCGCGCCCAGCGCCGGCAGCCCTTCGGCGCGCCAGCGCAGCATGCCGCCGCGCAGATTGGCCACTTCGGCAAATCCGGCCTTGCCCAGCATGCCGGCGGCACGCGCCGAGCGCGCGCCGCTGCGGCACACCGTGACGATCGGCCGGTCGCGCGGCAGTTCGGCCTGGCGCGCTTCCAGCTCGCCCAGCGGCAGCAGCAGCGCACCTTCGATGTGACCCAGGCCGTGGCCGAACTCTTCGGGCTCGCGCACGTCCACCACCTGCACCTTCGGGCCCAGCTCGGCCAGCGCATGCGGCGTGATCTCCCACAGCCCGGCGATGCTGAAGCTCAACGGCGCCCACTTCGGATCGCTGGGCGGCTGCACGTCGCCCTCGGGCCGGCCGCAGCGCAGGTTGGCCGGCACGGCGCGGTCGATCTGCTTCGGGTGCGGCAGGCTCAGGTGGTGCATGAAGCCGGCGAAATCGGCCTCGGACACGTCGCCGCCCAGGCGCGGGTTGAAGCGCCGCTCCTCGCCGATGCTGCTGACGCCCAGGCCGTTGTAGTCGTGCCCCGGGTACACCAGGCAATCAGCCGGCAGCGTGAACAGCTGCATGTGCACCGAGCGGTACAACGACGCGGTGTTGCCCTGCTGGAAATCGGTGCGGCCGCAGCCGCGGATCAGCAGGCAGTCGCCGGTGAAGACGCGCGATTCGTCGTCCAGCAGGTAGCTCAGGCAACTGTTGGTGTGGCCGGGCGTGGCGCGCACCTGCAGGTGGCGCGGGCCGAAGGCCACCTTGTCGCCATGCTGCAGCAGCCTGTCGGCACCGCTGGCGCCACCGTCCACCGACAGCGCGATGCGGCTGCCCAGGCGCTGGCGCAGCAGCCAGCCGGCAGTGACGTGGTCGGCGTGCACGTGGGTCTCCAGCGTCCACTTCAGCGTGAGGCCCAGCTCGCGGATCAGCGTCTCGTCGCGGCGCAGCTGCTCGAACACCGGGTCGATCAGCACCGCCTCGCCGCTGTCGCGGTCGGCCAGCAGGTAGGTCCAGGTGGACGAGGCGGGATCGAAGAGCGGGCGGAACACGAGCATGGGCATCTCCGTGAAGCAGGCTTCGATGCTACGCCGCCCGATTGCCCGTGTGCTCGGTTGCCCCGATATGGCGCACCGCGTGCGGCTGGCACACTGCGCCGCAGCCCCCCACTACAACAACCCGGAGACAGACCATGACGAAGCCCCGCCTTGTCCACCTCGTCCCGCTGGCTGCCGCGGCCAGCCTGATGTGTGCCACGCTGCCGGCGCAGGCGCAGCAGGCGCTGCGGCTGATGACCGGCCCCCAGGGCGGCGTGTGGGTGCCGCTGGGCGGCTCGCTGAAGAACATGTGGGAGAAGTCCATTCCCGGCGTGACGGTGCAGACCCTGCCGGGCGCCGGCATCGCCAACATCCGCGGCATCGATGAAGGCAAGGCCGACATCGGCTTCGGCAACAGCATCACCTCGGTGGACGGCATCAACGGCGCGCCGCCGTATCCGCAGAAGGTCACCAAGGTCTGCCAGATCGCCAACCTGTACCCGCAGTACTTCCAGATGGTGGCGCTGGCCAATTCGGGCGTGAATACGGTGGCCGACATGAAAGGCAAGGCCATCGCGGTGCAGCCCAAGGGCAACACGGCCGAGCTGATCTCGCAGCACATCCTCAAGTCGGTGGGCCTGGGCTATGACAGCGCCAAGGTCAGCTTCGTCAACAGCTACACCGACGCCGCGTCGATGCTGAAGGACGGCCATGCGCAGGTGTTCACGCTGGGCACCACCATCCCGGCCTCGTCGGTGATGGACGTGGCTGCCGGCCGCGACATCAGGCTGGTGCCGGTGAACGACGAGATCGTTGGCGCGATGAAGAAGATCAACGCCGGCTATACCAAGGGCAGCATCAAGGCAGGCACCTACCCCAAGCAGGACAAGGACGTCGACGCCATCGTCTACTCGGCGCACCTGGTGGGCGCCTGCGCGCTGCCGGCCGACCAGGTGTATGCGATGCTGAAGACCATGGTCGCCAACATGGGCGACCTGGTGGCCATCAACAAGGCGATGGACGGCCTGACGCCGAAGATGATGGCGGTGGACATCGGCGTGCCCTTCCACCCCGGGGCGGTGAAGTTCTACAAGGAAGTCGGCGCGATGTAAGCCGGGTGGGCAGGCCCAGCTCCGGAACCCACCGCAGGACGCCGATCTGAACTCCGCCACGCGCTGGCTGGCCGGCATCGTTGCCGTGGCCATGTCGCTGTACCACGTGTGGGCCACCGCGATGGCCCCGCCTGAAGCGCTGATCTTCCGCGGCACGCACCTGCTGTTCGCGCTGGTGCTGGTGTACCTGATGTTCCCGGTGGCGGTGGGCACCGATGGCCAGCGCCGCTGGTGGGGCATCGACGCGCTGCTGATCGGTGCCAGCGTGGCGGTGGTGGGGCACATCTTCATCACCTACCAGCAGATCACCAACCGCATCATCTATATCGACGACCTGACGCTGGCCGACAAGCTGATGGCGGTGCTGGCGGTGCTGCTGGTGCTGGACGCGACGCGGCGCGTCATCGGCTGGGCGCTGCCGATGACGGCGATGGCCTTCCTGGCCTACGCGCTGCTGGGCACCGACATCAAGCTGCAGGTCCTGCTGGAGCAGATGTACCTGTCCACCGAAGGCATCTTCGGCTCGACGCTCGGCGTGTCGGCCAGCTACGTGATCGTGTTCGTGCTGTTCGGCAGCTTCATGGAGAAATCCGGCACCGGGCGCCTCTTCATGGACTTCGCGCTGTCGATCACCGGCCACACCGCCGGCGGCCCCGGCAAGGTGGCGGTGGTCAGCTCCAGCCTGTTCGGCACCATCAGCGGCAGTGCGGTGGCCAACGTCATGGTCGACGGTCCGATCACCATCCCGCTGATGAAGCGCACCGGCTTCAAGCCCGCCTTCGCCGCCGGCGTCGAATCCACCGCCTCCACCGGCGGGCAGATCATGCCGCCGATCATGGGCGCGGCCGCGTTCGTGATGGCCGAGTACCTCGCGGTCAGCTACTTCCAGGTGACGGTGTGGGCCTGGATCCCGGCATTGCTGTTCTACGTGGCCGTGTTCGCGGCCGTGCACTTCAACGCCAAGCGCGTCGGCCTGATGGGCCTGCCCCGCGCCGAGCTGCCCCGGCTGGCGGTGGTGATGGCCGAACGCGGGCATCTGTTCATTCCGATCCTGATCGTGCTGGTGGGCATGTCGATGTCCTTCTCAGCACCGCTGTGCGCGCTGGTGGGTGCGTTCAGCTGCCTGCCGGTGGCGCTGCTGCGCAAGAGCACGCGCGAGGGCATCAGCTGGCGCACGGTGATCGACTCCCTGCAGGGGGGCGCCAAGGACGCGCTGGCAGTGGCCATGGCCTGCGCCTGCGCGGGGCTGGTGATCGGCACCATCGCGCTCACCGGGCTGGGCATCACCTTCACGCAGATCGTCATCGCGCTGGCCCAGAACAGCCTGCTGCTGGCGCTGGTGCTCACCGCGATGGCCGGCATCGTGCTGGGCATGGGCATGCCGACCACACCGGCCTACATCGTCATGGTCGCGCTGCTGGTGCCGGCGCTGGTCAAGCTGGGCGTGGCCACGCCGGCAGCGCACCTGTTCGCGCTGTACTTCGCGGTGCTGTCGGCCATCACGCCGCCGGTGGCGCTGGCGGTGTTTGCCGCCGCCGGCCTTGCCAAGGCCAGCATGTGGGAATCGGGCGGGCACGCCATGCGCATCGGCGCGGCCGGCTTCATCGTGCCCTTCATGTTCGTCTACGAACCGGCGCTGATGATGATCGGCCCCTGGACGCAGGTGCTGCCGGCGGTGGCCAGCGCCACGCTAGGCTGCATCGTGCTGGCCGCCGGCCTGTTTGGCTATCTGCTGCGCGAATGCAGCGCCTGGCAGCGCGCGGCGCTGATCGCCACCGCGCTGCTGCTGATCAAGCCCGGCTGGCTGACCGATGCCATCGGCCTGGCGCTGCTGGCCGGCGTGCTGGCCAGTCAGTGGGCGGGTCGCGCACGCGACGCGGCACCGGCCAGCGGCGACTGACAATGCCGGGATGAACCACGACATTCACGCAGTGCTCTGGGACTTCGGCGGCGTCATCCTGTCCAGCCCCTTCGAGGCCTTCAACCGCTACGAGGCCGAACTGGGCCTGCCGCGCGACTTCATCCGCCGCGTCAATGCCGTCAACCCCGACCACAACGCCTGGGCGCAGATGGAGCGCGCCGAGATCGACCTGGACCGCTTCGCCGAACTGTTCGAGGCCGAGGCGCGCGCTCTGGGCGGCGAGTTGTCCGGCCACACGGTGATCGGCCTGCTCAGCGGGCAGGTGCGGCCCGAGATGGTCGAGGCGCTGCAGCGCGTGCGCCAGCACTACCGCATCGCCTGCATCACGAACAACATGCCGGCCGGGCACGGCCCGTCGATGACGCGCTCGGCCGAGACGGCGGCGCAGGTGGCCGACATCATGACGCTGTTCGAGCATGTGGTGGAGTCGAGCAAGCTGAACATGCGCAAGCCCGACCCGCGCATCTACCGCCATGCCTGCGAGCTGCTGGGCGTGGCGCCCGAGGCCTGCGTCTACCTGGACGACCTGGGCATCAACCTGAAGCCGGCGCGCGCCATGGGCATGGCCACCATCAAGGTGGAAAGCGCCGCCCAGGCACTGGGCGAGCTGGAGGCGCTGCTGGGCCTGCCGCTGCGCTGAGCGGCCACGCCCGGCGGCAGGCAGCGCGATCCGTGGCCCAGGTCACGGTGGCGACCGGCTCGCCCCCGTGCTTACCAGCCCTTACCCCTGAGTCGGCGCCGGGGCCCTAGCCTGTTCGGCATGCACCCAATCGCCCTTCCCTCACTGCCTTTGGCCGCACGCCTGGCCAGTGCAGTCATGCTGCTCGCGCTGGCCGCCTGTGGCGGAGGCGGCGGCGATGCCGGGAGCGGCGCCGCGGCGACGGCCGCGGAAGCCGAATCCACGGTCGCGGCCGTGCCGGCGCAGTCCAGTTGCGCGATTCCCGACTTCGCGGCAGCGGCGCTGGCCACCGTCAACCAGCGCCGGGCGGCCGGCGCCACCTGCGGCAGCCGCGGCAGCTTTGCGGCCGCGGCCCCGCTGCGCTGGAGTGCGCTGCTCGCCGAAGCCTCGGCCGCGCACAGCGCGGACATGGCCACGAAGAACTACTTCTCGCATACCAGCGCCGATGGCCGCACCATGACCGACCGCGTCAATGCCACCGACTACGCCTGGGCCAGCCTGGGCGAGAACATCGCCGCCGGCTATGCGGACATCGAGCGCGTGGTCGACGGCTGGATGCGCAGCGACGGACACTGCGCCAACCTGATGAATCCGGCGTTCGACGAGATGGGGCTGGCCTGCGTGCAGGGCGCCGCCAGCAGCGCGTACGGCAACTACTGGACGCAGAACCTGGCGCTGAAGCGCTAGGAACCTGCACGGTCCTTCGCGGCCGCCGCCAGGGGAGTTGCCCCTAATCCGGCCGCCACCGCCAGGGCTAAGATGCCGCCGCGCCGATGCAGCGCCCCGACGGAGACACGCATGTACGACTACATCATCATCGGTGCCGGTTCGGCCGGCAGCGTGCTGGCCGCACGGCTGAGCGAAGACCCCAGCGTGCAGGTCTGCCTGCTGGAGGCCGGCCCGGCCGACAAGAGCGTGCTGATCCACTGCCCCGCCGGCCTGGCGCTGATGCCCAAGCTGGGCAACATCAACTGGGCCTTCGAGACGGTGCCGCAGAAAGGCATGAACGGCCGCAAGGGCTACCAGCCGCGCGGCAAGGTGCTGGGCGGTTCCAGTTCCGTCAACGCGATGATCTACATCCGCGGCCAGCAGCAGGACTACGACGACTGGGCGGCCGAGGGCAACCCGGGCTGGGCCTGGGCCGACGTGCTGCCCTACTTCAAGAAGGCCGAGCACAACGAGCGCGGCGCCGACGCCTGGCATGGCAGCGGCGGCCCGCTGAACGTGATGGACCTGCGCAGCCCCAACCGCTTCAGCTCGGTGTTCGTGCAGGCGGCGCAGGAGGCCGGCTACCCGCTGAACGGCGACTTCAACGCCGCCAGCCAGGAAGGCTTCGGCATGTACCAGGTCACGCACAAGAACGGCGAGCGCTTCAGTGCCGCCAAGGCGTACCTGACGCCGAACCTGGGCCGCCCCAACCTGAAGGTGCTGACCGACGCGCACACCACCCGCATCCTGATGGACGGCAAGCGCGCGGTGGGCGTCGAGGCGCGCATCGGCGGGCAGCTGCAGCAGCTGCAGGCGCGCCGCGAGGTGATCGTCAGCGCCGGCGCGCTGCAGTCGCCGCAGATCCTGATGCTGTCGGGCATTGGGCCCGGCGCGCAGTTGCAGCAGCACGGCATCAGCGTCGTGCACGACGCGCCGGGCGTCGGCGCGCACCTGCACGACCACTATGACGCGGTGCTGGGCTACGACGCGCCCCACCTGACCGACCTGTTCGGCCTGTCGCTGACCGGCGCGATCAACGCCTTCAAGGGCATCCTGGAGTGGCGGCGCAGCCGCAGCGGCATGCTGACCACCAACTTCGCTGAGGCCGGTGGCTTCTGTCGCAGCCAGCCCGAGGAGACGCGGCCCGACCTGCAGTTGCACTTCGTCATTGGCAAGCTGGTGGACCACGGCCGCAAGCCGCAGTTCGGCCATGGCTTCTCCTGCCACGTGTGCGTGCTGAGGCCCAAGAGCCGCGGCAGCGTGGGGCTGAACAGCGCCGACCCGATGGCGCCGCCGCGCATCGATCCGGCCTTCCTGAGCCACCCCGACGACCTGCCGCGCCTGATCCGCGGCTTCAAGCTGATGCGTCGCCTGCTGACGCAGCCGGCGCTGGCGAAGTTCGGCGCCAAGGAGCTGCCCGTGTCGGCCGGCGCCCTGAGCGACGCGCAGATCGAGCAGTACATCCGCGACAACGGCGACACCATCTACCACCCGGTGGGCAGCTGCCGCATGGGCCCGGGCGCGATGGACCCAGTGGACCACGAACTGCGCGTCAAGGGCGTGCAGGGGCTGCGCGTGGTCGACGCGTCGATCATGCCGCTGGTCAACAGCGGCAACACCAACGCGCCGACGATCATGATTGCCGAGAAGGCGGCCGACATGATCAAGGCCGCGGCCGCAGCCCGCCCCGCCGCGGCCGAGGTGAACAGTGCCGTGGCATCCTCGCGGCATGAAGCTGTCAGTTCTTGACCAATCGATCTCGCTGGCCGGTGCCGGCGAGGACGCGGCCATCCGCGACACGCTGGAGCTGGCGCAGCACTGCGAGCGGCTGGGCTACCACCGCTTCTGGCTGAGCGAGCACCACAGCCTGCCGACCATCGTCGGCACCGCGCCGGAGATCCTGATGGCCGCGGTGGCCGCGCGCACCACGCGGATCCGCATCGGCAGCGCCGGCGTGATGCTGCCGCACTATGCGGCGCTGAAGGTGGCCGAACAGTTCCGCGTGCTGGAGGCGCTGGCCCCGGGCCGCATCGACCTGGGCGTGGGCCGCGCTCCCGGTGCCGACATGCGCACCGCACAGCTGCTGAACCCCGATGCCTACCGCGCGGCCGAGGCCTTCCCGCAGCAGATCGTCGACCTGCAGTGGTGGCTGGCCGGCGAGGCGCACCATGGCGTGATCGCCCACCCGCGCGGCCCGCACCGGCCGCAGGTGTGGGTGCTGGGCAGCTCGGACTACGGCGCGCAGCTGGCCGCGCACCTGGGGCTGCCCTACGCCTTTGCCTACTTCTTCGCCGACGGCCAGGGCGTGGAAGAGGCGCTGCACCTGTACCGCACGCTGTACAAGCCCAGTGCCCGCCACCCGGTGCCGCAGCCGACCATCTGTGTCTGGGCACTGGCTGCCGACACCGAAGAAGAGGCTCAGCACCACGCGCTGAGCCGCGAGCGCTGGCGCGTGGACCGCCTGCGTGGCCACCTCGGCCCGCTGCAGCCGCCGGACGAGATTGCCGCGCGCGGCTTCACCGCCGAGGAGATGCGCACCGTGGAGGCCACCCGGCGCAAGGCGCTGGTCGGCACCGCGTCCCAGGTGGCCGCGAAGATGCGTGCGCTGGCGGCCGCGCTGGAGCTGGACGAGCTGGTGGTCAACACCTGGGCCCACGACCCGGCCGTGCGGCGCCGTTCCTATGCACTGCTGGCGCAGGAGTTCGGCCTGGCGCCGGCCGGCTGATGCAGCGCATCGATTTCCCGCTGCGCGGCGACTACGTCACGCTGGACGCACTGCTCAAGGCCACCGGCCTGGCCGACAGCGGCGGCCGCGCCAAGGCCATGGTGGCCGCCGGCCTGGTGCAGGTGGATGGCCAGACCGAGCTGCGGAAGGCCTGCAAGCTGCGCCCGGGACAGGTGGTGGCGCTGGCCGGCGCACAGGTGCGGGTGCTGGCGCCGGATGCAGGAAATCCCTGAGAACCGTGGGGCCGAAAGCACGGAACTTCGGCCGCCCGCACAATTCAAAGTGCTGTTCGAATGTTCAACCTCGATAAGGACTGTCGATGAGAAGCTTGGTGGTAGCTGCTGCAGTGGTGATGGCCTCGGCCCTGGCCGTGGCCCCGTCGGTGTCCGACGCCAAGCGCTTTGGCGGCGGCTCTTCCAGCGGCATGCAGCGCAGCATGCCCGCTGCGCCCCCGGCCAAGCCGGTGACGCCGGCGCAGCAGGCGGCGCCCGCCGCGGCCCCTGCGGCAGCCGCCGGGCCGGCCGCCGCCGCGGCCAAGTCCAGCTGGATGGGCCCGATCGCCGGCCTGGCTGCCGGCCTGGGCATTGCCGCGCTGATGAGCCATCTGGGCCTGGGCGAGGCCTTCGGCAACTTCCTGATGCTGGCGCTGCTGGCCGTGCTGGCGGTGGTGGCGATCCGCTTCTTCATGCGTCGTGCCGGCCCGCCCGCGGCGCAGCGCGAGCAGTTCGCCCCGGCCGGCGCCCCGCCGGTGCCCGCCAGCTGGGACAAGCCGGCCGAGCCCGCGCCGGTGATGGCGCGCAGCAGCCCGTCGCAGCCCGAGGGCGCGGTGCTGTCGGCCGACGGCTCCACCCGGCTGGCGCCGATGCCCGGTTCGACCGTGGCCTCGGTAGTGCCCAGCAACCTGCCGGCAGACTTCGACGCCGAGGGCTTCTCGCGCCTGGCGAAGATGATCTTCATCCGCATGCAGGCCGCGCACGACAGCGGCGACCTGAACGACCTGCGCAGCTTCACCACGCCGGAAATGTTTGCGGTGGCCAAGCTGGACCTGCAGGAGCGTGGCGGCAAGGCGCAGACCACCGACGTGGTGCACGTGGATGCCGACGTGCTGGACCTGGCCAAGGAAGGCGAGCGCCACGTGGTCAGCGTGCGCTTCCACGGCAAGATCCGTGAGGACGCCGACGGCCCGGTGCAGGATTTCGACGAGATCTGGCACCTGACGCGCTTCGGTGACAATCCGGCGTGGTCGATCGCCGGCATCCAGCAACGGCACTGACCGCAGGCCCGCGCCGACGCCAAGCCCCGCCCGCGCGGGGCTTTTTCTTTGTCTGGGCGACGGTGACACGATGAGCGCGCTCCCTCCGATCGAACTGCAGGCCCCCGACCTGTACCGCTGGGCGGCCGGCAACACCGGCACGCCTTACGTCTGGAGCTTCGATGCCGGGCGGCCCGGCCCGCAGGTGATGGTGCAGGCGCTGACGCACGGCAACGAAATCTGCGGCGCGATCGCGCTGGACCGTCTGCTGGCGGACCAAGGGCAGTGGCAGGTGCAGCGCGGCCGGCTGGTGCTGGCCTTCGGCAACCTGGAGGCCTTTGCGCGCTGGGACCCGGCGGCGCCTGACCGCAGTCGCTACGCGGACGAGGACTTCAATCGCGTCTGGGCCGACGAGGCGTTGTCGGGCAGCGTGGACAGCTTGGAGCGCCGGCGCGCGCGCCTGCTGCGGCCCTTCGTCGACGCGGCCGACCTGCTGCTGGACCTGCATTCGATGCGCGAGCCCTGCGAGCCGCTGATGGTCTGTGGCACCACCGGCCGCGGCGGCGACAAGGGCGTGGCGCTGTCGCGCCAGCTGGGCGTGCCCGGCGTGCTGCTGGTGGACACCGGTCACCCTTCGGGCCTGCGCATGATCGAGCGCGGCGCCTTCGCCGACCCCGGGCACCCGCGCACCGCGGTGCTGATCGAATGCGGCCAGCACTGGGAGTCTGCGGCGGCCGAGGTGGCGCACGACACGCTGCTGCGCTTCCTGGCGCATGCGCAGGTGCTGGGCGGCGACTACGTGACGCGCCGGCTGCAGGCACTGGGCCGTACACCGCCAGCGCGGCAGCGCGTGGTGCGCGTGACGGAGGCGGTGGTGGCCCACAGCCCGGCCTTCCGCTTCGTCCGCCCCTTCCGCGGGCTGGAGGTGGTGCCGAAGGCCGGCACGCTGATCGCGACCGATGGCGAAACGCAGTTCCACACGCCCTGCGACGACACGGTGATGGTGATGCCGTCGGTGACGCCGCCGAAGGTAGGCGCGACGATGGTGCGGCTGGGCCGCTACGAGGACGCCTGAGCGCCCTCAGGCCTGCGGCAGCCTGGCGGTGACACACAGACCCGGCTGCGCATTGGCGATCTGCAGTGTGCCGCCATGCGCCTGCACCACCATGCGGCACAGGTGCAGGCCCAGGCCCACGCCGCCGGTGCTGCGCTGGCGCGCCGCATCGGGCCGGTAGAAGGCCTCGCTCAGCCGGGCCAGCTCGGCCTCGGGCACGCCGGGGCCGAAATCGCGCACGCTGAAGGCCACCCCGCCCTCGTACGGCGCGGTGCCGATCTGCGGCGCCGGCGCCCGGCCGCCGTGGCGCAGCGCGTTGTCGATCAGGTTGCGCAGCAGCAGGCGCAGGCGCGTCGGGTCGGCGTCGATAGTCGGCAGCCCCGGCGCCAGCGCCAGCTGCAGGCCGGCGTCGGCAAACTGTGCGTCCACCACCGCCTGCACCAGCGCGTTCAGGTCGCAGCGTTCGCGCTGCAGCGCGGCGTGGCCCTGCGCCAGGCGCTCGCTTTCCAGCAGGCTGGTGATCAGGTCACGCATCTCGCCCAGGTCGCGCAGCAGCGCGTCGCGGGCACCGCCTTCGGCCACCAGCTCGGCATTCAGCCGCGCACGGGTCAGCGGCGAGCGCAGTTCGTGGCTGACCGCCAGCAGCAGGCCGCGCTTGGCATCGAGCATGGCGCGGATGTGCTGCGCCATGGTGTTGACCTGCGCCGCCAGCTCGCCCAGCTCGTCGGGCCGGCGCACGGGGATCGGCCGGTCGAACTGGCCCTGGCCGAAGCGCTGTGCACCGGCGCGGATGTCGTCCAGCGGCTTGAACAGATGGCGCACGTAGCCGAAGGCCGCCAGCGTCAGCAGCAGCAACGCCGCCAGCGTGAACCAGCCGATGGTGCGCGGCTGCGACGCCCAGCTGCGCTCGCCCAGGCCGAAGGTGATGCGGTGGCCGTCGGCGGTCTGCCGCTGCAGCAGCCAGCGCTCGCCGTCCTCACCCGGACGCTCGCGGTGCCAGGCGCGGCGCTGCGGCTGCGAGTCGTACTGCATCAGCGGGCCTTCGATGCGCACCGACAGCGGCAGCCGCTGCACCAGCGCCTGCGCCTTGGCCACGTCGGGCGGCGAACCGATCTCGGCCGCCAGACGGTCCACGTAGTCGGCCACCAACGGGCGGATCACGCCGGTCCAGCCGCCGGACAGTGCGCGCTGCATGCCCGACAGGAAGATGGCCGTCGTGGCCAGCGCCAGCAGCACGAAGAGCAGCACCACGCGCAGGCCCAGCGAGCGGCGCAGCCGGTGACGGAGGCCGCGCCGCGCGGCCGGCGGCGCGCTCACGCGCGCGCTCCGGCAAAGGCATAGCCGGCATTGCGCAGCGTCTTGATGCAATCCAGCGGCTCCAGCTTGCGGCGCAGCCGGCTGACCAGGATGTCCACCGCGCGCGTGTGCAGTTCGGCCTCATGGCCGCGCAGCCGGTTGAGGATCTGGTCGCGGTCGAAGACCTTCTGCGGCTCGCGCGCCAGCATCACCAGCAGTTCGAATTCGGTGCCGGTCAGCTCCACCGGCTCGCCCAGGCGCTGCACCTGGCGGCGTGCCAGATCGATGCGTAGGCCGTCGAAGGACAGCACGTGCGCATCGGCCGCCGGCGCGCCGCGCACACGGCGCAGGATGGTCTGCAGCCGCACCGCCAGTTCGCGCGGCTCGAAGGGCTTGGGCAGGTAGTCGTCGGCACCGAGCTCCAGGCCGACGATGCGGTCCATCACCTCGCCGCGGGCGGTGAGCATCAGGATCGGCAGGCTGCTTTCCTTGCGGATGGTGCGGCACAGCTCGAAGCCGTCCATCTCGGGCAGCATCACGTCCAGGATCGCGGCGTCGTAGCCGCCCTGGCGCAGCAACGCCAGCCCGGCGCTGGGCCGGGTGGCGCTGTGCAGCTGCAGGTCGAAGCGCCGCAGGTATTCGGCCAGCGGCGGCGCCAGCAGCTCGTCGTCGTCGATCAGCAGGATGCGGTGCATGGCCGCGATGCTCCCATGCGCCGCGGCCGGCCGCAATGCAGCCTCATGACCGCCAGCGGCCGTGACCGCGCTGGTCCATCCACTCGCGCAGCTTGGCCTGCTGATCGGGCTTCAGGCTGTCGTAGAAGTCGGCCAGCGCATCGATGGTCTGCGGGCTGCCACTGCGGATGGCGTGGGTCTTCTGGTCGACCAGCGCCTGCGCGCGGGCCTTGTCGAACTTCTCGCCGCTGACCAGCGCGCGCAGTTCGGTGCGCGGGTTCGACGTGCTGCCAACCGTGGCGTTGCGCTGCTCGCGCAGCCGGTCGAAGACCACGCCCAGCTTCTGCTTCTGCGCGTCGTCGAGCTGCAGTTCCTTGCCGGCGCGCTCGAGGATGCGCTCGCGCCACTTGGCGGCGTCTTCGGCGCTGACCGGCGCACTGCTCCAGCCGTGGTGGCGCTGGCCGCAGGCGGCCAGGCCACCCACCAGCACGGCGGCGCTGAACACGCCGATGAGGCTTCGCTTGATCCAGGTCTTCATGAACATCTCCTTGGGGGTTGAAGGTGTGCCCATGGTGCCGGCGGGTGGGTGCGGTGTCCTTTCGCCGCGGTTTCGTCGTGTATCGTTTCTTTTCATGGCCCGTGCGGGCTGCAACAGAGGAGCGCGGGGTGGCACGCATCGACTACGTGGACGAGGCCTCGCCGACGGTGGACGCCGAGCTGTTGCGCTCGATCCAGGCGCGGCGCGGCGGCAGCCTGCTCAACCTGGACCGGCTGTTGCTGCACAGTGCGCCGCTGGCGCAGGGCTGGAATGCGCTGATGGGTGCGATTCGCAGCCAGACGCTGCTGGACGGCGCCTTGCGCGAGCTGGTCATCCTGCGCGTGGCCGTGCTGAACCGCGCACCCTACGAGTTCGCGCAGCACGCACCGGTGGGCCGGGCCGAAGGCCTGAGCCCAGCGCAGCTGGACGCGGTGGCCGACTGGCAGGGCTCGGCATTGTTCGACACGCGCGCCCGTGCGGTGCTGGCTTACACCGACGCCATGACACAGCAGGTGCAGGTGCCGGACGCGCTGTTCGAAGCGCTGCGAACGCACTTCACCAAGCGCGAACTGGTCGAGCTGACGGCCACGGTGGCCTCGTACAACATGGTGTCGCGCTTCCTGGAAGCGCTGCGCATCGACATCGAGGGCTGAAACGAAAACGGGGCCCGAAGGCCCCGTGTCATCGCTGGCGATGCCAGCGATTTACAGCGCGCGGATGTTCGCGGCTTGCAGGCCCTTGGCGCCTTGCTTGACTTCGAACTCGACGCGCTGGTTCTCCTGCAGGCTCTTGAAGCCGGTGCCGGTCTTGATCTCGCTGAAGTGCGCGAACAGGTCCTTGCCGCCGGCTTCCGGCGTGATGAAGCCGTAGCCCTTGCCGTCGTCGAACCACTTGACCGTGCCGGTCTGGGTAGCGTTGTCCATGATGTGTTCCTTAAGGAATGAAGTTGCGGATACCGCGGCACCGACCTTCGGGCCACGAACAGAGACACTCAAGAAACATCAACCAGGGGGATTTCAAACCGGGCCGGCCGCAAGCCACTTGGGCCTGGGAGGTGAAGCGGAGAAGACCTTGAAGAAACGGTCCTGCGTATGTCTGTGCGGTGATTGTAGCCGCAGACGGACGCCGCAGCCGCCCTGCCATGTCGGCACCCTCGGCGTTGTCGCTGCCGGGACAGTGCAGGCCCTTATTGCCACCGCATGCCGTGGGGCCTATAAACCGCTCGCTCCTGCGCTGGCGCAGGCTCGATCCACCGTCACAGGCCCTGCCATCAGCCCCATGTCCAACAGCGCGGAACCCTTGCTCAGCGTGCGCGGCGTCACCGTGCGTTTCGGCGGCATCGTCGCGCTGGATGGCGTCGGCTTCGACGTCAAGCGCGGCGACATCTGCGGCCTGATCGGCCCCAACGGCGCCGGCAAGACCACCCTCTTCAACTGCCTGAGCCGGCTGTACCAGTACCAGGCTGGCGACATCCTGTTCGAAGGCAAGTCGATCACCAACACGCCTACCCACCAGATAGCGGGGATGGGCATGGGACGCACCTTCCAGAACCTGGCGATGTTCCGCACGATGCCGGTGCGCGAGAACGTGATGGTCGGTGCGCATTGCCGCTCTTCGGCCGGCTTCCTGGCCAGCGCGCTGCGCCTGCCCAGCGTATCGGCCGAGGAAGCGCAACTGCGCGACAAGGCGCGCAAGATCATGGACGACCTGGACCTGACGCAGTTCCAGGACCGGCCGGTGGGCGACCTGCCCTTCGGCATCCAGAAGCGCGTGGAGTTCGCGCGCGCACTGGCCGCCGACCCGAAGCTGCTGCTGCTGGACGAGCCGGCCGCCGGCCTGAACCACGAAGAGCTGTCCGACCTGGCGCGGCTGATCCGCGATGCGCGCGACCGCCTCGGCATCACCGTGCTGCTGGTCGAGCACCACATGAGCCTGGTGATGAGCGTCTCCGACCACATCGTCGCGCTGAACTTCGGCCGCAAGATCGCCGAGGGCACGCCCGAACACATCCAGAAGCACCCGGACGTGATCGAAGCCTATCTGGGGGCCCCCGCCAATGTCTAAGCTGCTGGAAGTGAAGAAGCTGTGCGCGTCCTACGGCGCGACGCAGGTGCTGTTCGACGTCGACTTCACGCTCGAGACCGGCCACATCACCGCCATCCTCGGCGCCAACGGTGCCGGCAAGACGACTACGCTGCGCGCGCTGTGCCAGGTGGTCAAGACCACCGGCAGCGTCGTGCTCGACGGCACGCAGATCGTCGGCAAGTCCACGGAAAGCGTGGTGCGCATGGGCGTGGCCCACGTGCCCGACGGCCGCGGCACCTTCACCGGCCTTTCGGTCGAGGAGAACCTGCGCCTGGGCGCCTACTCGCGCGGCAACCGTGCCGAGATGGAACAGGACATGGAGCGCATGTTCGCGCGCTTCCCGATCCTGAAGCAGCGCCGCCACCAGCAGGCCGGCACGCTGTCGGGCGGCGAGCAGCAGATGCTGGCCATCAGCCGCGCGCTGATGCTGCGGCCCAAGCTGCTGCTGCTGGACGAGCCCTCCTTCGGCCTGGCGCCGCTGATCGTGGCCGAGATCTTCCGCATCATGCGCACCATCAACAAGGAAGACCGGGTCAGCATGCTGCTGGTCGAGCAGAACGCCAGCCTCGCGCTCGACCTGGCCGACCACGCCTACCTGCTGGAGACCGGCCGCGTGGCGCTCTCCGGCCCCAGCGAAACCATCAAGAACGACGAGTCGGTGCGCCGCGCCTACCTCGGCTACTGAGGCACCCATCCATGGAAGCCCTGCTCTTTCAGATCTTCTCCGGCCTGGCCAACGGCATCATCTACGGCTCGGTAGCGCTGGCCCTGGTGATGATCTACCAGGCCACGCACCACATCAATTTCGCCCAGGGCGAGATGGCCACCTTCAGCACCTTCATCGCCTGGTGGCTGATCCAGAACGGGTGGCCGTACTGGGGGGCGTTCTTCTTCACCATCGCGGTGTCCTTCGCCGGCGGGCTGCTGGTGCAGCGCATCATCCTCAAGCCGATCGAGAAGGCCCCGGTGATGACCAACGTCATCGTCTTCATCGGCCTGCTGCTGATCTTCAACGCCTTCTCGGGCTGGTTCTTCGACCACACCATCAAGTCCTTCGACAGCCCCTTCCCCAAGGATTCGGCGCTGACGACCAAGTACTTCTCGGCCCACCAGATCGGCTCGGCCGGTGTGCTGGTGGTGGTGCTGCTGGCACTGTTTGCCTTCTTCAAGTTCACGCCGGTCGGCCTGGCGATGCGCGCCGCGGCCCAGAACCCCGATTCAGCGCGGCTGGTGGGCATCCGCGTGTCGTGGATGCTGGGCCTGGGCTGGGGCCTGGCGGCGGCCATCGGCGCCATCGCCGGCATGATGGTGGCGCCGATCGTCTTCCTCGATCCGAACATGATGGCCGGCATCCTGCTGTACGGCTTTGCCGCGGCACTGCTGGGCGGCATCGACAACCCGGTGGGCGCGGTGATCGGCGGCTTCATCGTCGGTGTGCTGGAAAACCTGCTCGGCGCCTACGTCATCGGCACCGAACTGAAACTGACCGTGGCGCTGGTGCTGATCGTGGCCACGCTGACCCTGAAACCCGCCGGGCTGTTCGGCAAGAAGGTGGTGGTGCGCGTATGAGCAGCCAGGTCGACCGCAAGTGGATTTGGATCGGCGGCATCGTCGTCGCCATCGGGCTGCTGATCCTGCCCTTCCTGTTCAAGAACTACCGCGTCTTCCAGTTCAACCTGGTGCTGGTCTATGCGGTGGCCATCCTCGGGCTGAACATCCTGACTGGCTTCAACGGCCAGTTCTCGCTGGGGCACGGCGCCTTCTACGCCTTCGGCGCGTACACCGCCGCGATCCTGATGTCGCGCTACGGCGTGCCCTACTGGGCCACGTTGCCGGCGGCCTTCGTGTTCTGCTTCGTCTTCGGCTTCCTCGTGGGCTTCCCGGCCTTGCGATTGGCCGGGCACTTCCTGGCCTTGGCCACCTTCGCGCTGGCGCTCGCCGTGCCGCAGCTGCTGAAATACAAGAAGATCGAAGACTTCACCGGCGGCGTGCAGGGCATCGTGCTGAGCAAGCCCGAGCCGCCGTTCAGCTTCACGCTCTTCGACCAGCCTCTGAGTCCTGACCGCTGGCTGTACTTCTTCACGCTGATCGTCAGCGCGCTGATGTTCCTGTTTGCATGGAACCTGCTGCGTGGCCGCGTCGGCAGGGCGCTGGTGGCGATCCGCGACCATCCGATCGCCGCCACCGCGATGGGCATCAACCTGCCGGTGTTCAAGTCGCTGACCTTCGGCACCTCGGCCGGCTTCACCGGCCTGGCCGGTGCGCTGGGCGCCATCGTCGTGGCCTTCGTCTCGCCGGACAGCTTCACCGTGCAGTTGTCGATCTTCCTGCTGGTGGGCGTGGTGGTCGGCGGCCTGGCCTCGATCCCGGGCGCGATCTTCGGCGGCATCTTCATCCAGTACGTACCGAACATCGCCGATTCGCTGTCCAAGTCGGCACCGGCGGCGATCTACGGCGTGCTGCTGATCGCGCTGATGTACCTGCTGCCGTCCGGCGTCATGGGTGGCTTGCACCGGCTGTGGGCCAAGCTGCGCGCCAAGCCTGCGGCCTGAATCTGGTATGGGCCGGCCCTGCCGGCCCGGTTTTTCGTGCGTGTTCGTTCAAGGAGACATTGCAGCATGAGCTTGAAGTCCTTCAGCCTGGCCCTGGCGGGCCTGGCGTCCCTGGCCATCACCAGCTCGGCGCTGGCGCAGAAGAAGTACGACCCCGGCGCGTCCGACAAGGAAATCCTGATCGGCGGCATCAGCCCCTACTCGGGCCCGGCCTCGGCCTACGGCACGATCGGCAAGTCCATCGCCGCGTACTTCGAGATGGTCAATGCCGAGGGCGGCATCAATGGCCGCAAGATCAAGTTCATCAGCCTGGACGACGGCTACAACCCGGCCAAGACCGTGGAGCAGACGCGCAAGCTGGTCGAGCAGGAGGAAGTGCTGCTGCTGTTCAACACGCTGGGCACGCCGCCGAACACGGCCATCCACAAGTACATGAACGACAAGAAGGTGCCACAGATGTTCGTGGCCACCGGCGCCACCAAGTGGGGCGACCCGAAAAACTTCCCCTGGACCATCGGCTGGCAGCCGAGCTACCAGAGCGAGGCCAAGATCTTTGCGGCCCACATCCTGGAGACCAAGCCCAACGCCAAGATCGCCATCCTTTTCCAGAACGATGACTACGGCAAGGACTACCTGAAGGGCTTCGAGGACGGCCTGGGCGACAAGAAGAGCCTGATCGTCAGCAAGGTCAGCTACGAGGTCACCGACCCGACGGTGGACAGCCAGATCGTCACGTTGAAGGGCACCGGTGCCGACGTCTTCTTCAACATCACCACGCCGAAGTTCGCGGCGCAGGCGATCAAGAAGATGGCCGAAATCGGCTGGAAGCCCACCCACTACCTGAACAACGTGTCGGCCTCGGTCGGCTCGGTGCTGACGCCGGCGGGCCTGGACAACAGCAAGGACATCATCACCGCGCAGTACATCAAGGACCCGACCGACCCGCAGTTCCAGAAGGGCAAGGAATGGGATGACTATGTCGCCTGGTTCAAGAAGTACAACTCGGCGGCCAACATCAACGACGCCTTCAATGTGTACGGCTACACCGCCGCCCAGGGCCTGGTGCAGGTGCTGAAGCAGGCCGGCGACAACCTGACGCGGGAAAACGTGATGAAGCAGGCCGCCAGCCTGAACATCACGCTGCCGATGCTGCTGCCCGGCGTGAACGTGAAGACCGCGGCCGACGACTTCTTCCCGATCGAGCGCCAGCAACTGTCGCGCTTCGACGGCAAGACCTGGGTGCTTTTCGGAAAGGTCTACGGACCCTGAGACAGCCGACTTCGGCCGACGGCACCCTGCGGGGTGCCGTTTTTCGTTGGGGCGACTCATGGCGCCGGCAGCCGGCAAACCGCGGGTTCACCCCGTCCACGGCAGCCGCGGGAAACGCTATCTTGTGCGCCTTCCACCCCAGGAGACAACGGACCATGATCTCGAAGACCCTTCAGTTTGCCGCCTTCGGCCTGGCCTCGCTGGCCCTGGCCACATCCGCGATGGCCCAGAAGAAGTACGACCCGGGCGCATCCGACAAGGAAATCATCCTCGGCCACATCAACCCGTATTCGGGCCCTGCCTCGGCCTACGGCGCGATCGGCAAGGCCATCGGCGCCTACTTCGACAAGGTCAACGCCGAGGGCGGCATCAACGGCCGCAAGATCAAGTTCATCAGCCTGGACGACGGCTACAACCCGGCCAAGACCGTGGAGCAGGCGCGCAAGCTGGTCGAGCAGGAAGAGGTGCTGTTCCTGTTCCAGACGCTGGGCACGCCGCCGAATTCGGCGATCCACAAGTACATGAACGACAAGAAGGTGCCGCAGCTGTTCGTGGCCACCGGCGCCACCAAGTGGGGCGATCCGAAGAACTTCCCCTGGACCATGGGCTGGCAGCCCAACTACCAGAGCGAAGCCAAGATCTACGCCCAGCACATCCTGGAGACCAAGCCCAACGCCAAGATCGCCGTGCTGTACCAGAACGACGACTACGGCAAGGACTACCTGAAGGGCTTCGAGGACGGCCTGGGCGACAAGGCCAAGACGATGATCGTCAGCAAGCTGAGCTACGAGGTCACCGACCCCACTGTGGACAGCCAGATGGTGTCGATGAAGGCCTCGGGCGCGGACACCTTCTTCAACATCACCACGCCGAAGTTTGCCGCGCAGGCGATCAAGAAGGCCGGCGAGATCGGCTGGAAGCCCACCCACTACCTGAACAGCGTGTCCAACGCGGTGGGCACGGTGCTGATCCCAGGCGGGGTGGAGAACTCGATCGGCATCATCTCGGCCGGCTACATCAAGGACCCGACCGACCCGCAGTTCCAGAAGGGCAAGGAGTGGGATGACTTCGTGGCCTTCATGAAGAAGTACCACCCCACCGGCGCGATGAACGACAACTTCAACGTCTACGGCTACACCGTGGCGCAGAACGTCGTGCACGTGCTGCAGAAGGCCGGCGACACGCTGACGCGCGAGAACATCATGAAGCAGGCCGCGAACATGGACCTGACGCTGCCGATGCTGCTGCCCGGCGTGAACGTCAAGACCTCGGCGGACGACTTCTTCCCGATCGAGCGCGAGCAGCTGATGAAGTTCGACGGCAAGACCTGGCAGCTGTTCGGCAAGGTCTACGGCCGCTGAGTCACCGCCCTGCCATCATGACGGCACCCTGCGGGGTGCCGTTTTCATTTGATCCCGCCGATGCTGACCACACCGCTGTACCTTGACGAGGCGCTGCTCGCCGTCGACAAGCCGGCCGGCCTGCTGGCGGTGCCCGGCCGCGGCGCCGACAAGCAGGACTGCCTGTGGGCCCGCGTGCGCGAACGCTTTCCCGACGCGCTGGTGGTGCACCGGCTGGACATGGCCACTTCCGGGCTGATGCTCTTCGCCCGCGGGCTGACGGCGCAGCGCCAGCTGAGCCAGGCCTTCGCCGAACGCGCGGTGAGCAAGCGCTACATCGCCGTGGTCGACGGCTCGCCGGCCGAAGCGCAGGGCTGCATCGAGCTGCCGCTGTCCGCCGACTGGCCGCGCCGGCCGCTGCAGCGGGTCGATCCGGACGCCGGCCGGCCGGCGCGCACCGACTGGCAACTGCTGGACGCACGCGAGGACTGCGCCCGGCTGGCGCTGCAGCCGCACACCGGCCGCACCCACCAGCTGCGCCTGCACCTGGCGGCCATCGGCCACCCGATCCTGGGCGATGCGCTGTATGCGCCACCAGCGGTGCAGGCCCGCGCGCCGCGGCTGCTGCTGCATGCCGAGGCGCTGACGCTGCCGCACCCGCTCAGCGGCGCGCCACTGCAGCTCGAGTGCCCGGCACCCTTCTGACAGAATCCTTCGACCCTCTGGAGACCACGCATGAGCGACCCCCTGGTGCTGACCGAGATCGACCCCGCCGGCTATGCCGTGCTGACGCTGAACCGGCCCGACGCGCTGAACGCGCTGTCGCGCGCGCTGATGACCGAGCTGGCGCAGACCATCGACCAGCTGGAAGCTGACCCCGCCGTGCGCGTGCTGATCGTCACCGGCGCAGGCAAGGCCTTCTGCGCCGGGCTGGACTTGAAAGAGCTGGGCAGCGGCCGCGCCTCGGTCGGCGGCCGCGACGGCGCGGTCACCGCCAACGACCCGGTGACCTCGCTGCAGCGCTTCAGCGGCCCGGTGATCGGTGCGATCAACGGCGCGGCGGTCACAGGCGGCTTCGAGCTGGCACTGGCCTGCGACGTGCTGCTGGCCAGCCCGCAGGCGCGCTTTGCCGACACCCATGCGCGCGTCGGCATCGCGCCGGGCTGGGGTCTGTCGCAGAAGCTCAGCCGCGCCATCGGCATCTACCGCGCGCGCGAGGTCTCGCTCACCGGCAACTGGGTCAGCGCCGAGCAGGCGGCGGCCTGGGGCTTCGTCAACCGCGTGGTGCCGGCCGAGGGCCTGCTCGACGCCGCGCGGGCGCTGGCCCGCGACATGCTCAGCTGCGTGCCGGAGATGCTGGTGCGCTACAAGGCCATCATCGACGACGGCTTTGCGCTGCCCTTCGGCGAAGGCATGGTGCTGGAGAAGGCGCGCAGCACCGAGTTCAACGCCACCGTGGGCGCCGCCGCCGTCGAAGCCCGGCGCGAGGCGGTGCGCGCCCGCAACCGCGGCGGCTGAACGCTCAGACGCCGTCCTGCAGCAGCGCGGCGTAGCGCGGCAGGTCGACGTTGCCGCCGCTGACGATCACGCCGACGCGCTGGCCGCGCAGGTCGATCGCGCCTTCCAGCAGCGCCGCGGCCGCCAGGCCGCCGGTGGGCTCGACCACCAGCTTCATGCGCGCGGCGAAGAAGCGCATCGTCTGCACCAGCTGCGCATCGCTGACCGTCAGCACGTCCTTCACCAGCGCCTGGATCACCGGGAAAGTGAGCCTGCCGCTGGACTGCGTCTGCGCGCCGTCGGCGATGGTGCGCGGCGTGTCGATCTTGACAATCTCGCCGCGCCGCAGGCTCTGCTGCGTGTCGTTGCCGGCCTCGGGCTCGACGCCATAGACGTCGATCCCGGGCAGCAGGTGCTTGGCCGCCACGGCGCAGCCGGAGATCAGGCCGCCGCCGCCCACGCAGACCAGCAGCGCATCCAGCGGGCCCGCGTCCTCGATCAGTTCCAGCGCCGCGGTGCCCTGCCCGGCCATCACGTGCGGATGGTCGTAGGGCGGGATCATCGTCATGCCGCGCTCGGCGGCCAGCCGCGCGCACAGTGCCTCGCGGTCCTCGGTGTAGCGGTCGAACAGCACCACCTCGCTGCCCGGCTGGCCCTGCTGGTAGCCGCGGGTGGCGTCCAGCTTGGCCTGCGGCGCGTCCTGCGGCATCACGATCACCGACGGCATGCCCAGCAGCCGCGCCGACAGCGCCACCGCCTGCGCATGGTTGCCCGACGAGAAGGCGATCGCGCCGGCCCGCTTCTGCTCGGGTGTGAAGCGGCTCAGCGCGTTGTAGGCGCCGCGGAACTTGAAGGCGCCCATGCACTGCAGGTTCTCGCACTTGAAGAACACCTGGGCGCCGGTACGCTCGTCGGCACTGCGCGAGCGCAGCACCGGCGTGCGGTGGGCGACGCCGGACAAGCGCGCCGCCGCGTCGCGGACATCCCCGAAGTCGATGGCAAGGCTCATGGTCAGCTCGCGTCCTGGAATCCGCCGGCGCGGTAGGTCAGCACCAGCGTATCGCGCTGCGCCGGCAGCGCCGCGTCCTGCGGCTGGATCGGCGTGGTCTCGTGGATCACCCGCGCATCGTCCAGCAGCAGCACGCTGAAGGGTTCGGCCAGCGTGAAGCGCAGGCCCTGCGGGCCGCGGGCGTCGAAGACCCGCGTCTCGCCGCCCTTGACGTTGCGGCGCGCCACCAGGATCACCGCCACCAGGTCCACGCCGTCGCGGTGCGCGCCTTCGGGCGTGGGCCGGCCGATGCCTTCGGTGCCGGTCTCGATGCGGAAGGCATGCGCCTCGATGAACCAGCGCTGCACGCCGCGCAGCGCGCTGGCGCAGCGGCCCAGGGCCTGTAGCAGCCGGGGCCAGGCCGGGTCGTCGGCCAACTTCGGATCCAGCGGCTCGAACCAGCGCTCGAAGCCGCCGTGCAGCGCGTTGTAGTCCACCGGCTGCCAGTGCGCACGGCGCGGCACCGCGTCCAGCTGCGCACCATCGAGCACGAAGCTGCCGTGGCGCCGCCGCCGGTAACGGCCACCGTCGCGCAGGTAGGCATCGGGCGGCAATTCATCCCAGAAACGGTTCCAGCCGTCCAGTTGTGGCGGCGCCACTGAGGCCAGGCGAAACAATGACGCCGCATCGAGCACCGCATATCCTGCGCTGCCCAGTTGGGCGTCCAGGTCGGACAGGGCGGTCAACGGCGGCGGTGGGGTCATCGTCGATTGCGGCATGCAAAAAAAAAGGGGTGCCGTGGGCTGGGGCGAAGACTCTAAACGACAGTCAGCCTCGCAGCAGGTTGCCGCGTTAACGTTCTACCTGCCACGGTTGCAGTTGCCCCACTCATGAATGCAAGCTCAGTGTCCGAAGATCGCGCGCTGCGACTGGTCGAAATCGTCGAGCTTAAATGGATGCTCGCCGGCGAAGGGGTCCACGTGCATGTGGAGCGCCTGCAGTCCGACCCGGCCTATGCGCGCGAATGCCTGCTGGCGGCCGAGCGCTCGGGCAATGCCACGGTGCGCCAGCTGGCCTGCCGGCTGCGCGCCCGCCTCGACACCGGCACCGCCGGCTGACGGCCCCGCCTAACCCGCGGCCTGCTGCCGCTGCCGCGCCAGCGCCGCGCCCTGCGCCAGCGCGACCAGCTTGCGCTCGGCCACGTCGCGGCGCATCGGCGCCAGGCCGCAGTTGGTGCAGGCGATCAGCCGCTCGCGCGGCACGAACTGCAGCGCGCGGCCGATGGTGTCGGCCACCTCTTCGGGCGTCTCGATCGCGTCGCTGGCCACGTCGATGACACCGACCATCACATCCTTGCCCTGCAGCAGCGCCATCAGCTGCGGCGGCACGCGCGAATGCACGCATTCCAGGCTGACCTGGTCGATCGAGCTGCGGGCCAGCGCGGGGAAAATCTTCTCGTACTGCCGCCATTCCTCGCCCAGGCTCTTCTTCCAGTCGACATTGGCCTGGATGCCGTAGCCATAGCAGATGTGCACGGCCGTCGTGCAGGTCAGTCCCTGCGCGGCACGCTCCAGCGCGGCGATGCCCCAGGTGTTGACCTCGTCCATGTAGACGTTGAAGGCCGGTTCGTCGAACTGCACGATGTCCACGCCGTCGGCCTGCAGCGCCAGCGCCTCCTGGTTCAGCAGTTCGGCAAAGGCCATCGCCAGCTTCACGCGATCGCCGTAGAAGCGGTCAGCCACGGTGTCGACGATGGTCATCGGGCCGGGCAGCGTGAACTTGATGCGCCGCGTGGTGTGCGCGCGCAGGAAGCGCGCTTCCTTCTCGTGCACGCGGCCCTTCAGCCGCAGCGGCGCCACCACCTGCGGCACCATCGCCTTGTAGCGGTCGGCGCGGATGCCCATCTCCACCTTGTGCTCGAAGTCGATGCCCTCGACCTGCTCGAGAAAGCCGTGTACGAAATGCTGGCGGCTCATCTCGCCGTCGCCGATGACCGAAAGGCCCGCGTCCTCCTGGGCCTTGATCCACAGCAGCGTGGCATCCAGCTTGGCCTGCTGCAGCGCAGGCCCTTCGGCCTTCCATTGTGGCCACAGCTTCTGGGTTTCGGCCAGCCACTCGGGCTTGGGAAGGCTGCCGGCGATGGCGGTGTCGAACATGCGGTCTCCTGGTGTGTCGTGCGCGCAGGTTAGCAGGGCCGCGGGCGCCTTGACCTGCCAGGTCATTGAGCCCCCTCGCGCGCTTGCGAAGAATTCGCCGCATCGCGACTCATCACCTGCCCATGTCGATCCTGATTGCCGCCGCGCTGTTGGCCCTGGGCCTGATCCACCTGCTGCCGGCCATTGGCCTGCTCAGCGCGGCCCGCGTGGCCGGGCTGTACGGCATCGCGGTGGACGAACCCAACCTCGAACTGCTGATGCGCCACCGCGCCGTGCTGTTCGCCTGGCTGGGCGGCTTCTGCGTCGCCGCGGCCTTCCAGCCGCGCTGGCAAGGCGCGGCGTTGCTGGCCGCGGGCATCAGCGTGCTGTCCTTCCTGGTGCTGGCCTGGAGCATCGGTGGGTTGAATGCGGCGCTGCTGCGGGTGGTGCGCGTGGATGCGGTGGCCGCCGTCCTGCTGGCCATCGGCGCCGGCGCCTGGCTATGGCAGGCCAGCCGCTGAGGCTTCAGCCGAGGCTCAGCCGCCAGCGGTCGGCCGGGCCCAGGCCCGGCGGCGCGCGCAGGGCCGCGCGCGCGTCGGCATCGTCCATCAACCAGGTGCGCCACCACAGGCTGGTGACCTGCGCAATCAGCGCGCGGTGTGCCGGCTCAGCCGCCACGGCCCGTGCATCGCGCGCGCCGGGAGGCCCGGCCTCTCGCAGCGTGCGGGTCAGGCCGCCGAAACTCATGTGGTCCGCACCGTCGAGCCACAGCCCGGCCTTCGCGCCGGCAGGCAAGGCGTCGTAGACCTGCCAGCGCGGCTCGCCGGTGGCGTAGCTGCCGAAGGGGTCGCCATCGAGCGAGCCGGTCAGCACCATGAAGGGCCGCTGCACGCCGCCGTACTGCTGCGCGGGTGTCAGCGGCCCCGGGCCGACCGAGGGACTGAAGGCGATGAAGGCGCGCGGCCGTGCATCGACCAGCCCCGGCGCGTCCACCGGATAGCGCCGGCCGGCCAGGGCCGCCACCGTCTGCGCGCCGAAGGAATGGCCGGACACGCCGATCGCGTCGAGCCGCACGCGGCGCCAGTCGCCGTCACCCGCCGCATGCCGGCGCTGCACCGCGTCGAGCACGAAGTGCACGTCGGCCACGCGGTTCAGCAGCTGCGCCGGGTTGGCCGCGCCGCGCAGCGCCGTCAGGCCCTGGACCCACACCGCCGTGTCGCTGCCCGGGTGCTGCAGATGGAGGACCACGCAGCCGGCCTCGCGCCAGGCCTGGCCCCAGGCCTCGCCGCCGTCGCGGCTGCCGCCCAGGCCGTGCGAGAACAGCACCAGCGGCCAGGGCCCTGGGCCCTCGGGCCAGCGCACGCGCAGCGGCAGCGTGCGGCCTCGGGCGGTATCGGTCCAGCTGAAGTCCTGAAAGCTGGCACGCGCCGGCAGCGCGGCCAGCCCGGCCGCGGCCAGCAGGCTGCGGCGCGTCAGCGCGCCCCGGTTCGCCTCACCAGGCATCGACGAAACCGCGCCGCGGCGCCAGCGGCTTGCCGGCCACCGAGGCCAGGCCACGCTGAAGCCAGCCGCGGGTCTCGGCCGGGTCGATGACGTCGTCGATCTCCAGGTGGCTGGCCATGTTCAGCGCCTGGCCCTTGGCGATGGCCTCGGCCACCAGCCTGTCGAACAACGCCTCGCGATCTTCCGGCGCGGCCGCTTCCAGCTCCTTGCGGAAGCCCAGCCGCACCGAGCCTTCGATGCCCATCGGCCCGAACTCGCCGCTGGGCCAGGCGGCGATGGCCACCGGCGCGTGGAAGTGCCCGGCCGTCAGCGCCATCGCGCCCAGGCCGTAGCCCCGGCGCAGCATCACGCTGAACACCGGCACGCGCAGCGACGCCGCGGTGACGAACAGGCGCCCGGCGCGGCGCACCATCGCGGTCTTCTCGCTCTCGGGCCCGACCATGAAGCCGGGCGTGTCGACAAAGGTGATGATCGGCAGGCCGAAGGCATCGGCCAGCTGCATGAAGCGCGCGAGCTTGTCGCAGGCCGGCGCGTCCAGCGCGCCGCCCAGGTGGCGCGGCTGGCTGGCCGCCACCGCCACCGGCTGGCCGCCGATGCGCGCCAGCGCGGTGATCACGCCGACGCCGAACTCGCGGCGCAGCTCCAGCACGCTGCCGGCGTCCATCACCGTCTCGACGATGGCGCGCGGGTCGTACAGCACATTGCGGTTCGGCGGCAGCGCCAGCCGCAGCGACAGCGCGTCGCCACCAGCCGGCGCGTCGGCCGCGCTGCGCCCCTGGAAGTAGCCCAGGTAGCGCTTGGCGACGGCCACCGCGGCGGCCTCGTCGGGCACGCGCAGGTCGATCACGCCGTTGGGCCCCTGCACCGACACCGGGCCCACTTCGTCGGCCTGCACGCGGCCCATGCCGCCGCCTTCGATCATCGCGGGCCCGCCCATGCCGATGCTGGCGCTGTCGGTGGCGATGATCACGTCGCAGCAGCCCAGCAGCGCGGCGTTGCCGGCGAAGCAGCGGCCGTGCACGATGCCGACGATCGGCACCTGTCCCGACAGCCGCGCGAAGCGGTGGAAGGTGGTGACATGCAGCCCGGCGATGGTGATCGAATCGACGTCGCCGGGCCGGCCACCGCCGCCTTCGGCGAACAGCACCAGCGGCAGGCGCTGCGCCTCGGCGATCTCCAGCAGGCGGTCGCTCTTGTGGTGGTTGAAGTAGCCCTGCGTGCCGGCCAGCACGGTGTAGTCGTAGGCCATCACCGCGACGCGCGCGCGCTCGGGCCCGAACAGCGCGGCGTTCACACTTCCCGTGGCGGTGATCAGCCCGTCGGCGGGCGTGTTGCGCTGCAGGTCGTCCAGGCTGCGGCGGCTGCGCTGCGCGGCCACCGCGAAGGCACCGTACTCCAGCAGGCTGCCTGCGTCCAGCAGGTCGGCGACGTTCTCGCGCGCGCTGCGCCCGCCCTGCGCATGGCGGCGCGACACCGCCTCGGGGCGCGCGGCGTCGTGCAGCAGCGCGCGGCGGTCCAGCAGCGCCTGCAGGTCGGGCCGCGGCCGCGACGGGTCGGGCGGCGGTGCGGCCTGCGTGGCGGCCACCGGCGCGGCGCCGGGCTCCAGCTCGACCAACGGGCTGCCTTCGGCCACCACGTCGCCCACGGCGGCGCCGATGGCGCGCACGATGCCGGGCACCGGCGCTTCCAGCGGCACCTCCATCTTCATCGCTTCCAGCAGCAGCAGCGTCTGCCCGGCGGCCACCGTCTGGCCCACCGTGACCTCGATGCCGATCACCGAGCCGTGCACCGGCGCCGGCAGGCTCTTGCGCGTCGTGTTCATTCTTCGGGTTCCCTCGTCGGTGCCGGTCGGGGCACCGGCGGCGTGCATTCTCCACGCCGCCGTGGCGCGGCTGCGGCGCGCAGCGGCGCGGCGCCCGCCATCCTCTAGACTGCCCGGTGCTCTTGTCCACCGCCATGTCGGAACACGCCGAACTGTCGTCCCCTGCCAATGCCCCGCGCACCTCGGCCCTCGATGCCGACGCCGCGCTGGCGTTGCTGCAGCAGGGTGGCTGGGCGGTGGCGTTGTGCGATGCGCAGGGCCGCATCCAGTGGTGCAACCGCACCCTGCTCGATCTGGCCGGCGGCGCGCCGGCCGACGGCCGTGGCCAGCCGCTGGCGCTGCTGCTGGGCCTGGGCGCCGATGACGCCGCCCGGCTGGAAGACGCCTTGCAGCGTGGCCACCAGGGCCTGCTGCCGGACATGCAGCTGGGCACGCCCGGCAGCCCATGGTGGCGCGCGCAGCTGAGCCTGCTGCCCGATGGCCGGCGGGCCACGCACTGGCAGCAGGTGGACGAGCTGCACCGGCAGTCGGCCGAGGCGCAGCGCCTGGCCGAGCTGCTGGACCTGGCGCAGGATTTCGGCCGGCTGGCGGTGTGGGAGCGCGACACGCAGACGCTGCAGGGCCGCTGGGACCGCCACATGTATCGCTTCTGGGGCCTGGCCGAAGGTGACGGCACGCCCGATTTCGACCGTGCCACCCAGTCCGTCCTAGACGAGGACCGCGCTGCGGTGAGCCAGGCCTTCCGCCGCTCGATCCGCCGGGCCGGCACCTATTCGCACCGCTATCGCGTGCGCTCGACCGACGGCACGGTGCGCCAGCTGCATTCGCAGTGGGTGGTGAAGAACGGCCCCGACGGCCTGCCGCGGCGCGTGCTGGGCATCCTGGTGGACGACACCGAAGCCTGGCAGCTGGCCCATGCCCATGCCGAGACGGCCGAACAGCTGAGCCTGGCGCTGGACCTGGCCAATATCGTCGTCTTCCGGCACGACCTGCAGACCGACCAGGTGCATATCAGCGACAAGGCCTTCGAACTGCTGGGCCTGCCGCGGCAGTCCGACGCGCTGACGGCCGAGCAGGTGCGTGCGTTGGTGCATCCGGACGACCACGCCGCCCTGCGCAGCAGCCTGGAGCAGGCCGTCGCCACCGGCATGCCCGTGGATCAGGAAACGCGCTTCCGCGCAGCCGATGGCAGCTGGCGTCACGTGCTGACACGGCGCAGGCTGCAGCGTGACGCACAGGGCCGGCCCTGCGCGCTGCTGGGCGTGGGCCTGGACCTGAGCGACCGGCTGGAGACCGGCCGGCGCCAGGTGGAGCTGATGCGCCAGTTCGAGTTGACCACGCGCGCCGCTGGCATCGGCTACTGGAGCGTGGAGGCCGACACCGGCCAGGCGCGCTGGAGTGCCCACACCTTCGCACTGCACGGCCTGCCTGCCGATGCGCAGGCGCTGCCGATGCGCGACTGGCTTGAGCGCTTCGTTCACGCCGACGATCGCGAGGCGGTGCGCAGCCGCTATGCCGCCTGGGTGGCACGCGGCGGGCCGACGCTGGAGCAGGAGTTCCGCATCGTCCGCAGCGACGGCATCGTCCGCCATGTCATCAGCTATTCGCGGTTGGAGGGCCGGACCGGGCACTACGACTTCTATGGCGTGCTGATGGACGTGACCGAGCGCCGTGCTGCCGAAGCCGCACTGCACCAGGCCAGCCAGCGGGCCGCGCTGGCCACGCGCGGCGCCGGCATGGGCACCTGGGAGCAGGACCTGGTCAGCGGCGAAGCCTTCTGGGACGAAGCGATGTGGCGGCTGCGCGGCCTGGCACCACGCCCGCAGCCGCTGAGCGTCGACGAGCGCATGGCGCTGGTGCACCCCGAGGACCGCGAGGCCACGCTGCGCGAGTTGACCGAAGCCACCTTGCAGGGCCGTCCCTCGAACCTGGAGTTCCGCGTGCGCTGGCCCGATGGCCAGTGGCGGCGCATCGCCTCGCGCTCGGTGGCCGTGCCCGACGAGCAGGGGCGGCCGACGCGACGCATCGGCGTCAACTGGGACATCACCGACATGCGCAACGCGCAGATCGAGCGTGAGGAAAAGCTGCTCGCGCAGCGCGAGAGCCAGGCCAAGTCACGTTTCCTGTCGCGCATGAGCCATGAACTGCGCACGCCGCTGAACGCGGTGCTGGGCTTCGCGCAGCTGTTGCTGGCGGACGGCGAAAGGGTCAGCGCCGAGACGCGGCGCCGCCGCATGGAGCAGATCCAGCTGGCGGGAAGACACCTGCTGTCGCTGATCAACGACGTGCTGGATCTGTCCAGCCTGGAAGGTGGCGAGATGCGGGTGCATTGCCAGCCGGTGCCGCTGGCCGCGCTGGTGTCCGAAACGCTGCCGCTGCTGGAGCGCCAGGCACGGCAGCGAAAGATCAAGCTGCGGGCCGGTACGATCGAGGGCGTGGCCTGGGCCGACGCGACGCGCCTGCGCCAGGTGCTGCTGAACCTGCTGAGCAATGCAGTCAAGTACAACCGCGAAGGCGGCCAGGTGCTGGTGGAAGCCGGCCCCTATGGCGACGGCGTGCGCATCTGCATCAGCGACACCGGCCGCGGCATGAGCCCGGCCCAGCTGCAGCAGGCCTTCGAGCCCTTCAACCGCCTGGGCCTGGAGCAGGAGGCGATCGAAGGCACCGGCATCGGACTGGCCATCGTCAAGGCACTGGTGGATCGCATGGACGGCAGCGTGCTGGCCAGCAGCACGCCCGACATCGGCACACGCTTCGAGGTTCGCCTGCGCGACGGCAGCGACCGGGCGCTGCCGCCTTCGGGTCACGCGGCAGAGGCGCCTTCGCCGCCGCCAGCCCTGGCCACCGGGCGGCGCAATGGCCGGCTGCTGTACATCGAGGACAACCCGGTCAATCTGCTGATAGTGCAGGAGCTGCTGCTGCAGCGGCCCGACCTGCAGCTGCACACCGCCAGCACGGGCGAGCAGGGCGTGGCCTTGGCACTGGCCGAATGCCCCGACCTGATCCTGGTCGACATGCAACTGCCCGATTTCGATGGCCACGAGGTGCTGCGCCGGCTGCGTGCGCGCCAGGAGACCCGCGCCATTCCCTGCATCTCGGTGTCGGCCAACGCCATGCCCGAGGACATCCGGCTGGCGCTGCAGGCCGGCTTTGCCGCCTACTGGACCAAGCCGCTGGACCTGGGCCAGTTCATGCGCTCGCTGGATTCGATCTTCGGCGGGGAAGTCTGATACTGATTTGCGTTCAAGCGGCAAGTGCCCATCGACTGTTTGGCGCATCCTTGCTGTTCGCGAGAGGCTGCATTCCTCCAGCGTTCAGCGCATCGCGCCGTGCGGCACCCGGCAGGGGCTCATCGTGCGGCGGTCGGTCCTTCGGCCCGACTGCACTGCGGTGCGCGCCCGAGGGTCGTGCCGCATAACTCGCTACGCGCCAAGCCCTGCGGGCTCGGCGCTGCGCTCGAACAGATGCGGCAAGTCAGAAGGGGAAGCGCGCGGGTACGCGCGCCGACCCTGGGGCTGTGAGCCTCGTCGCCGCACAAATCGCCCCTGCCGGGTACCGCCCGACGCAAGGTCGGGGCTGTGGCTGTTTTCGACCGAACACCACGAGCGTTGCCGCGAAGCCGGTGCGGGGCAGGTCGCGATGCGCCTGTGGGGCGCCGAGAAGCGCAGCGAGCCCGGCCGCGCGCGCAGCGCGCTTCAACCTCATGCTTGGCGCATCTGTCCGAGCGCAGCGCGCAGCGCGTAGCGAGTTATGCGCCAGGCCGGGTTCGGGAGCATCGCAGGGCAGTCGGAGCAGCCGACCGCTCCACCGAAGCTTCGCGGCCTGCCCCGCGCCGGCTTCGCCGCCACGAACCATACGAACGCACTGCGGACTTTGAAGTTCGGCAACGCGCCTTGGCGCATAGCGGCCTGCGGCCACTATGCGCCGTCCGCCGCCGTAGGTTCGACTATCGTCGAACGCACTTGTGTCGCTTACCGGTTCAGCCCGGTACCAGCCCGCGCTTGCGCAGCAGCGGCTCGACCTGCGGCGCCCGGCCGCGGAAGGCCTCGTAGGCCGCGCCGGGCTCCAGGCTGTTGCCGCTGGCATAGACGTAGCGCAGCAGCCGGCCAGCGACCGCCGGGTCGAAGGGGCTGCCGGCTTCCTTGAAGGCCTCGAAGCCGTCGGCATCCAGTACTTCGGCCCACAGGTACACGTAGTAGCCGGCCGCATAGCCCGAGCCGGCGAACAGGTGCTGGAAATGCACCAGCCGGTGGTTCAGGCCCACGCCGTGGGGCAGGCCCAGGCGGCGCAGTTCATCGGCTTCCCAGGCGCTCAGGTCTTCGGGAATGCGCTCGGCCGGCAGCGTGTGCACCAGCAGGTCGGTGTAGGTGCTGGCGCAGTAGCGCACGGTCTCGTAGCCCTGGTTGAACTGCCGCGCCGCATGCATGCGCTCGATCAGCGCGTCGGGAATCGGCTCGCCTGTCTGCCAGTGGCGGGCATGGCGCTTCAGCACCTCGGGCTCGGTGATCCAGTGCTCGAAGATCTGCGAGGGCAGCTCGACGAAATCCTTCAGCACGCTGGTGCCCGACAGCCGCTCGTAGGTGACGTCGGACAGCATGCCGTGCAGCCCGTGCCCGAACTCATGGAACAGCGTGCGCGCATCGTCCAGCGACAGCAGCGTCGGCGCCCCCGGCGCGCCCTTGGCGAAGTTGTTGTTGTTCAGCACCACGGCGATGGCCGCGCCGCCCTCGGGCTCGTTGCGGCTCTGCTGGCGCAGCGTGCTCATCCAGGCGCCGCTGCGCTTGGTGGGCCGGGCGAAGTTGTCCTGCAGGAAGATCGCGCGCAGCCGGCCATCGGCATCGCGCACCTCGTAGGCCTGGACGTCGGGGTGGTAGACCGGCAGGTCGGGCCGGTGCGTGAAGCTCAGGCCGAACAGCCGCCGCGCGCAGTCGAAGGCGGCTTCCACCACCGCCGGCAGCGGGAAGTAGGGCTTGATCTGCGCATCGTCCAGTGCATAGCGCTGCTGGCGCACCTTCTCGGCCCAGTAGCGCCAGTCCCAGGCTTCGATCGGCTGCGCCGCCGCCTCGGGTGAGTGGGCCTGCTGCACGGCCTGCAGTTCGGCGCGCTCGCGCTGCACGGCATCCAGCGCGCGCGGCCAGACATCGTCGATCAGCTTGTGCACCGCGCCGCGCGTGCCGGCCATGGTGTCGGTCAGCGCGTAGTCGGCATAGCAGATGTGGCCGTGCAGCGCGGCCTGCTCGGCGCGCAGCTGCAGGATGCGCCGCGCCACCGGCCGGTTGTCATGCGCGCCGTCGTGCTCGCCGCGGCTCACCCAGGCGCGCCAGGCCTGCTCGCGCAGGTCGCGCCGCTCGGAAAAGGTCAGGAAGGGCACGATCAACGAACGCGACAGCGTGATCACATGGCCCTCGGGCCGGCCGCGCTCGATCGCCGCATTGCGGGCCGCGTCGCGCACGAAGCCGGGCAGGCCGGCCAGGTCGGCCTCGCCCTGCAGCACCAGCTGGAAGTCGCTCTCGTCGTGCAGCACGTTCTGCGCGAACTGCGTGGTGGCTTCGGCCAGTTGCTCCATCACCCTGGCATAGCGCGCCTGGGCCTCGGCCGGCAGCTTGGCGCCCGAGCGCACGAAGTCCAGGTGCGTGCGCTCCAGCAGCCGGCGCTGCTCGGGCGTGAGCGGCAGCGCCTCGCGCTGCGCGTGCAGCGCATCGACGCGGGCGAACAGCCCGGCATGCATGAACACCGCGCTGTAGTGGGCCGACAGCGGCGCCGCCAGCTCGCGCTGCACGCTCTGCAGCTCGGGCGAGGTGTGCGAGGCCGTCAGGTTGTAGAACACCGATTCGATGCGCCCGAGCAGCCGCGCGCAGCGGTCGAAGGCGGCGACGGTGTTGTCGAAGCTGGGCGGCGCGCTCTGTGCGGCGATGGCGTCGAGCTCTGCGCGGTTGACGCGCATCGCCTCGCGCAGCGCCGGCTCGAAGTGCTCGGGGCGAATCGCGTCGAAGGGCGGCAGGCCGTGGGGCGCGTCCCAGTCGCGCAGCAGGGGGTTGTCGGACAGGACGGGGGTCGCGCGCTGATCCATGGCTTCGTAGGGTGCGGGGTCGTAGGGGCGCGCGGCCACTGCGGGCCGCGCCATCGCATGATGCCATCGCGGCTGTCCCGCTGTCGCCCAGGCTGCAGACGGCCTGCCCGCGACGCCGGGATAATCGCGCGCTCGCCAAAAGCCGGTACCTGCCCATGAGTCTGCATTCCTTCACCAGCCTGGCCGCGCAGCGCCGCATCGAGGGCAGCCGCGTGCATCTGCCAGTCAGCGAGGACTGGCTGCAGGGCCGCACCTGCTACGGCGGCCTGGTGGCCACGCTGGCGGCGCTGGCGATGCGCGACGTGGCCGGCCGTGCCTGGCCGGCGGGCGTGGGCCTGCGCTCGCTGCACACCTGCTTCGTCGGCCCGGTGCAGCCCGGCGAGGTGCAGGTCGACGTGCAGCTGCTGCGCCAGGGCCGCCATGTCTGTCATGTGCAGGCGCAGGTGCGCCAGGGCGATGCCGTGGCCGCGTCGCTGCTGGGCGTGTATGCCGATGACCGGGACTCCGTGCTCGTGCCGCGCCGGCCGACCCGGCCGGCCGCCGCCGAAGCCGATGCGCTGCCCGTGCCGCCGGCCCGGCCGCAGGGCGCGCCGGCTTTCCTGCAGCACTTCGACATGCGCTGGGCCGAAGGGGCGCCGCCGTTCAGCGGCGCTGGCGGCTGGACCAGCCGCATCCACATGCGGTTGCAGCCCGACGAAGCGCGCAGCGTGCCCAGCGAGTTGCAGGCCGTGCTGCTGGCCGATCTGCCGCCCACGCCGGTGACCGCCCAGCTGCGCCAGCCGGCGCCGAACAGCTCGGTCAGCTGGGCCCTGGAGTTGCGGCCCGTGGCCGATGGGCCGGCCGACGGATGGTGGCGCAGCGACAACGAGTCGGTGATGGTCGAGCACGGCTACGTCAACCACGCCTCGCGGCTGTGGGCGCCCGACGGCTCGCTGGCCGCCTTCGGCACCCAGGTCGTCGCGGTCTTCGCCTGAGATGGAGACACTGCGCGCACAGGCGCTGCACTGGCTGCGCTGCACCGATGCCGATGCCAAGGCGGCCGGCGTGCGCGCGCTGCCGCTGCAGGGCCCGCTCGACCCCGCGCAGATCCTGCCCGAGCCGCCGGGCCTGCCCGGCCGCCCCGCGCGGCCGCGCCTGGTGCCGCATACGCAACTGAAGCCGCGCTCCGCGCAGACCCGAGAAGGCCGCGCCGCGCTGCTGCACGCGCTGGCGCACATCGAGCTGAATGCCATCGATCTGGCGCTGGACATCGTCTGGCGCTTCGACGGCCTGCCCGAGGCCTTCTACGGCCAGTGGCTGCAGGTGGCGCGCGAAGAGGCGCTGCACTTCACGCTGCTGCACGAGCACCTGGCGACGCTGGGTTTCGGCTACGGCGACTTCGACGCGCACGACGGCCTGTGGCAGATGGCCGAGCGCACGCGGCACGATCTGCTGGCGCGGCTGGCGCTGGTGCCGCGCACGCTGGAGGCGCGCGGGCTCGATGCCTCGCCCGCCGTCAAGGCCAAGCTGTTGGCCGCCGGCGATGCGCGTGGCGGCGAGATCCTGGACATCATCCTGCGCGACGAGATCGGCCACGTGGCGGTGGGCAACCACTGGTACCGCTGGCTGTGCGCGATGCGCCGCGTGGACCCGCTGGCCACCTATGCCGAACTGGCCGCACGCCACGGCGCGCCGCGGCCGCGCGGCCCCTTCAACCTGAAGGCGCGGCGCGCCGCCGGCTTCGACGAAGCCGAGCTGGCGGCGCTGGGTACCATCGCCCCCTGACCTGCCCACTGCCAAGAAGAACATCCATGCGCATCTTCGTCGCCGGCTTCCAGCACGAGACCAACACCTTCGCGCCCACCCGGGCCGACTGGCCGGCCTTCGAGAGCGGCTCGGCCTTCCCGGCCTACAGCCACGGCCCGGCGATGCTCGAGGCGCTGGGGCCCACCAGCCTGCCGATGGGTGGCTTCATCCGCGAGGCGCGGCGCCGCGGCTGGACGCTGCTGCCTTCGGCCTGGGCCGGGGCCAGCCCGTCGGCGCATGTCACGCGCGAGGCCTTCGAGCGCATTGCCGCGCAGGTCTGCGCCGATGCTGCGCGCGGCGGCTTCGATGCGGTGTACCTGGACCTGCATGGTGCCGCGGTGGCCGAGCATGCCGACGATGCCGAAGGCGAGCTGCTGGAGCGGCTGCGCGCGGTGATCGGCCCGACGATGCCGGTCGTCGCCAGCCTGGACCTGCATGCCAACGTCACGCGGCGCATGCTGCAGCATGCCAATGCGATGAGCGCCTACCGTACCTATCCGCACGTCGATGGCGCCGAGACCGGCGCGCGCTGCGCGGCGCTGCTGGCCGAGCTGTGGGCCCACGGCAAGCCCTGGCACACGCACCAGGTGCGCTTGCCCTTCCTGCTGCCGCTGAACGCGCAGTGCACGATGATGCAGCCGGCCGGCGGCGTGTACGAGCGCATGGCCGCGCTGGACGAGCGCAGCCGCGTGCGGCTGAGCTTCGCGATGGGCTTCCCCGCGGCGGACTTCGACGAATGCGGCCCGGTGGTCTTCGGCCACGGGCCCGATGCCGAGGCCGTGCACCGGGCGGTGCAGCGCGTGGCCGACGAGGTGATCGAGCTGCGCCCCGAATGGGCGATGGAACTGCTGAGCCCGGCCGATGCGGTGCAGCGCGCGCTGGCGCTGGCCGCCGGCACCGACAAGCCGGTGGTCATCGCCGACACGCAGGACAACCCCGGCGCCGGCGCCGACAGCAACACCACCGGCCTGCTGCATGCGCTGCGCGCCGCCCGCGCCGGCCAGCGCTACCCGGGCCAGGTGGCGCTGGGGCTGATGTACGACCCGGCCGCCGCGCGCATCGCGCACGAGGCCGGCGTGGGCGCCGAGCTGGAGCTGACGCTGGGCACGGCGGTGCGCTGCTACGACGGCCAGCTGAGCGACCCGCCGGTGCGCGGCCGCTTCAAGGTGCTGACCCTGAGCGACGGCGTGGTACCGATGCACGGGCCGATGACGGCCGGCGGCACGGCGCACCTGGGCCTGAGCGCGGGGCTGGAGATCGAGGGCATCCGCATCAACGTGGTCAGCGGCCAGTGCCAGATGCTGGACCTGGACCTGTTCCGCTTCCTGGGCGTGCACCCCGAGCGCATGAAACTGCTGGTCAACAAGAGCTCGGTGCATTTCCGCGCGGCCTTCACGCCGATCGCGTCGCACATCCTGGTGGCGGTGGCGCCCGGGCCGATGGCCGCCAACCCGGCCACGCTGCCGTGGAGCAAGCTGCCGGCCGGGCTGGCGCTGCGGCCTTAACAAGGAACACCATGTCGCGCATCTGGTTTGCCAAGGGATTGCGCGGCCCGATCGCGCGGCAGCTGCAGCGGGCGCTGCTGGAGGCCGGCTTCTGCGTGGGGCCGGCCGACACCTTCGTCGACGGCTTCTTCGGCGGCGACACCGAAACCGCGCTGAAGCAGCTGCAGGCGAAGCGCGGCCTGCCGGTGCACGGCCAGGTGGATGCAGAGGCCTGGCAGCAGCTGACCGGCGACCCACTGCCTTCGCTGTTCGAGCGCTGCCTGGGCATGACCGCGCAGTTCGAGGGCCACGGCTTCGGCAGCCTGCAGGGCAACTTCGACGGCGCCGGGCTCACCTGGGGCATCATCGGCTTCACGTTGAAGAACGGCCAGATCCAGGCCCTGCTGGCCGAGGCCGAAACCGCCGCGCCGGGCACGCTGGTGCACGCGCTGGGGCCGCTGCTGCCGAGCTGGCAGCAGGTGGTGGCCCAGCCCATCGCCGCGCAGGTGGCCTGGGCCGATTCGATCAGCAGCGGTCCGTCGAAGAGCCGCGTGCCGGCCGAATGGCAGCAGGCCTTCGAGCGCCTGGCCGAGGACCCTACCGTGCAGTACCTGCAGATGAAGCGGGCCTACGACAAGTACTTCCTGCCGGCCTGCGCCAGCGCACGCAAGCTCGGGCTGGTCAGCGAGCTGGGCATCGAGCTGGCCTTCGACGTGCACGTGCAGAACGGCAGCTTCAAGCCCGGCGCCTTCGCGATGGCTGCGGCCCTGCCGGCTGGCACGCCGGAGATCGAGCGCCGCCGCCGCCTGGCGAACGCGGTGGCCGACAGCGCCAACCCGCGTTGGGTGGAAGACGTGCGTGCGCGCAAGCTGACCTTGGCCAACGGCCAGGGCAGCGTGCATAAACGTGCCTACACGCTGGCGAGCTGGGGGCTGACGGAGGTGGATGCAGCCTGACGGCTGCGGGTCAGGTCTTGTAGCTCGGGTCCAACCGGTCGCACTTGCGCAGCAGTGCGGGCCATGCCAGATCGGCGCCCTGGCCGACGGTGACGGTCTTCATCACTTGCGCCAGCCCCTGCAGGATGGCCGGGTTGACCTGCACCAGTTCGCCACCGGCTTGCGCATCGATCTGGATGCGGCAGGTGTTCTCGAAGGTGTACATGTTCAGGAAGGCCTCGGGCACCGACTTGCCCACGGTCAGCAGGCCGTGGTTGCGCAGCATCAGGTACTTGGCCTCACCCAGGTCGGCCTGCAACCGGGCCTTCTCGTCGTCGCGGATCGCCACGCCTTCGTACTCGTGATAGGCCAGCGAGGCCAATACGAAGGTGCTCTGCTGGCTGATCGGCAGCACGCCGCACTTCTGCGCGCTGACCGCCACGCCGGCCCGCGAATGGGTTTGCAGCACGCAGCCGGCATCCTCGCGCACGGCATGGATCGCGCTGTGGATGACGAAGCCGGCCGGGTTCACCGGGAAGGGCGTGTCGTGCAGCTTGTTGCAGTGCTGGTCCACCTTGACCAGCGACGAGGCGGTGATCTCGTCGAACATCAGGCCGTAGGGGTTGATCAGGAAGTGGTGTTCCGGCCCGGGGATGCGCGCGCTGATGTGGGTGAACACCAGGTCGCTCCAGCCATAGGCGGCCACCAGGCGGTAGCAGGCGGCCAGGTCACAGCGCAGCTTCCATTCTTCGGCGCTGACCACTTCCTTGAGCGAGGCGATGTGCATGGATGTCTCCGGGTTGTTCGGGCAGAGACAGCAAGTTTAGGCCGATGGCCGCCGCGGCGCCATCGCCGGCGTGACAGGGACTTCAGCGCACCAGCAGCACCGGCACCTTGCAGCGCGCCAGCACGCCCTGCACCACCGAGCCCAGCACGGCATTGCCCAGCGCGGTGTGGCCATGCGTGCCCATCACCACCAGATCGGGACGCAGGCGCTGCACGGCACGGGCGATCTGGTCCGGCGCATGGCCGTGCAGGTAGCTGCTGCTGTTCGCCCAGCCCTGCTTCTGCGCGAAGGCCCGCGGCGCGCGCAGCACCTTCTCGGCCTCTTCGTGGTAGTAGGTGTCCAGGGTCTGTCGGTCGAAGAAGGCGGCGGCGCGGCTGCTCAGCGAAGGGATCACCGTCAGCAGGTGGTATTCGTGTCCGGCGCCCAGCAGTTCGTCATGGGCGGCGATGTAGCTCAGCATGCGCCGGGTGTACTTGCTCCCGTCGATGGGCAGCAGGATCTTCATCGTCGGCTCCTTGGGGTGATGAGCTTGCATGCTGCCGTCCGCACGGGCCAAGGCGCTTGACTGGAGTCAAGCCCGGGCCCGCGGCTGCGGGCTTTGCGGCCGGCCGCTGCAAGCCGCAGGCGGCCTGCGCAGAATGCCCGGCCATGTCTGCCGCCCTCGTCTGGCTGAAACGCGACCTGCGCCTGCAGGACCATGCCGCGCTGGCCGCCGCATGCCGGGCCGAGCAGGCGCTGGCGCTGTACGTCATCGAGCCGGCCTGGCTGCACAGCCCCGAGTTCGACGTGCAGCACCTGCAGTTCGCGCTCGGCTGCCTGCACGAGCTGCGCGCCCGCGGCCTGCCGTTGATGGTGCGGGTGGGCCCGATGCCGCAGGTGCTGCAGGCCCTGCAGACCGAATTCGGCTTCAGCCACCTGTTCAGCCACGAGGAGACCGGCCCGCTGTGGAGCTGGGACCGCGACCGCGCCGTGGCCGCCTGGTGCCGAGCGGCTGGCGTCGTTTGGCAGGAGTTCCCGCAGACCGGCGTGGTGCGCCGCCTGCGCCAGCGCAGCGGCTGGGCGGCGCGCTGGGCTGCACGCATGAATGGGCCCGTCATGGCCAGCGGGCCGGCCCTGGCCGGCGCTCGCGGCGTTGACCTGGGCCGCCTGCCCACGCTGGAAGACCTGGGCCTGGCGCCCACGCACCGCAGCCTGCCGGCCAGCGGCGAGGCCGCGGCCCACGCGCTGCTGCACGGCTTTCTGCAGGCCCGCGGCGCCGACTACCGGCGCGCGCTGTCCAGCCCGCTGACGGCGGAGCAGGGCTGCAGCCGGCTTAGCCCGCACCTGGCCTTTGGCACGCTGTCGATGCGGCAGGTGCACCAGGCCACCGAAGCGCGCATCGCCGCGCTGGCCGCCGGCGATGCCGAGGCGCGGCGCTTCGCCCATGCGCTGCGCGGCGTCAGCGGCCGGCTGCGCTGGCATTGCCATTTCATGCAGAAGCTGGAGGACGAGCCGCAGGTGGAGCTGCGCAACTTCGCGCGCAGCTGCGACGGCCTGCGCGAAGGCCACTTCGACGCCACGCGCTTTGCCACCTGGTGCGAAGGCGCCACCGGCTATCCGATGGTCGATGCCTGCATGCGCAGCCTGCGTGCCACCGGCTGGCTGAACTTCCGCATGCGGGCCATGCTGGTCAGCTTTGCCGCCTATCACCTGTGGCTGCACTGGCGCGAGCCGGGGCTTTTCCTGGCGCGGCAGTTTCTCGATTTCGAGCCCGGCATCCACTGGAGCCAGATGCAGATGCAAAGCGGCACCACCGGCATCAACACGCTGCGCATGTACTCGCCCATCAAGCAGGCGCAGGACCATGACCCGCAGGGCCTGTTCATCCGCCGCTGGCTGCCCGAGCTGGCCGGCGTGCCGCTGGCTAAGCTGGCCGCGCCGTGGACGATGAGCCCGGCCGAGCAGCGCGCCTGCGGCTGCGTGATCGGCCGCGACTACCCGTCGCCGATCGTCGACCATGCCGCCGCGCTGCGGCAGGCCCGCGACCGGCTCTATGCGCTGCGCGGCACCCCCGCGGCCCGCCACGAAGCCGATGCGATCCAGCAGCGCCACGGCTCGCGGCGCAGCGGCCTGCCGCCGAGTGGTGGACGCACGCGTCGCGCCGCGGCGGCCCCCCCCGCACAGGCCACGCTGTTCGGCGACGCCTGATGGGCGCGAACGTGCACAAGGGCAACAAGGCGGCACTGCCCAGCAAGCCCTGTGCGGCCTGCGGCCGGCCGATGAGCTGGCGCAAGGCCTGGGCCAAGAACTGGGACGCGGTACGCTGGTGCAGCGAGGCCTGCCGCCGCCGCGGCGCCCCGCCGGCGGCACGATGAGCCCGCCGCCGCTGCGCCAGCTGGTGGTGGTGCTGGGCGACCAGCTCGACCGCCAGTCGGCCGCCTTCGACGGCTTCGATGCGGCGCAGGATGCCGTGTGGATGGCCGAGGTGGCCGAAGAATCCACCCAGGTCTGGAGCAGCCAGCCGCGAACCGCGCTGTTCCTTGCGGCGATGCGCCACTTCGCGCAGGCCCTGCGCGACGAGGCCCTCACGCTGCACTACCGGCGCCTGGACGACGACGGCAACCGGGGCACGCTGGCCGCCGAGCTGGCGTCGGCGCTGCAGCGGCTGCGGCCGCAGCGCGTGGTCTGGGTGGAGCCCGGCGAATGGCGCGTGCGCGAGGCGCTGCAGGCCACCGTGCAGGCGGCCGGGCTGCCGCTGGACGAACGCGAGGACCGGCACTTCCTGTGCAGCCGCGCCGAGTTTGCGCGCCACGCCCGCGGCCGCAAGCAGCTGCGCATGGAGTACTTCTACCGCGAGATGCGGCGCCGCCATGGCGTGCTGATGGACGGCGAGCAGCCGGCCGGCGGCGAATGGAACTACGACGCCGACAACCGCGCCGCCTTCGGGCCCGACGGACCCGGCTTCCTGCCGGCGCCGCCGCAGGTCGCGCCGGACGCGATCACGGCCGAGGTCATTGCGCTGGTGCAGCAACGCTTTGCCGGCCACCCCGGGCGGCTGGACCGTTTCGGCTGGCCGGTGACACGCGCGCAGGCGCTGCAGTCGCTGCGCGCCTTCATCGACGAGCGGCTGCCGCAGTTCGGCCATTGGCAGGACGCGATGTGGGGCGGCGAGCCCTGGCTGTACCACTCGCTGCTCAGCGCCGCGTTGAACCTGAAGCTGCTGTCCCCTCGCGAGGTGATCGATGCCGCCGAAGCCGCCTGGCGCGAAGGCCGCGTGCCCATCGCCGCGGCCGAGGGCTTCATCCGGCAGATCCTGGGCTGGCGCGAATACGTGCGCGGCATCTACTGGCTGAAGATGCCTGGCTATGCCGAGCTGAACGCGCTGGACGCGCAGCAGCCGCTGCCGGACTGGTACTGGACGGGCGAGACCGACATGGCCTGCCTGCGCGATGCCATCGGCCAGACACTGCAGCACGGCTACGCGCACCATATCCAGCGGCTGATGGTGACCGGCCTGTACGCGCTGCTGCTGGGCGTGCAGCCGCAGGCCGTGCACCGCTGGTACCTGGCGGTGTACGTGGACGCGGTGGAATGGGTGGAACTGCCCAACACGCTGGGCATGAGCCAGCATGCCGACGGCGGCCTGATGGCCAGCAAGCCCTATGTCGCCACCGGCCGCTACATCGAGCGCATGAGCGACCACTGCCGCCACTGCCGCTACCAGCCGGCACAGCGCAGCGGCGACGACGCCTGCCCCTTCACCACGCTGTACTGGGACTTCCTGCTGCGCCACGAGAAGCGCTTTGCCGCGCACCCGCGCATGGCGCTGCAGGTGAAGAACCTGGCCGCCGTGGGGCCCGACGAGCGCGCGGCCATCACGGCCCGCGCCGACGCGCTGCGCCGCGGCGCGGTGGGCAGCGCATGACGGCGCCGCTGTTCAGCGACGAAGACGCCTTCCCGCCCACGCCCGCGGCGGCCGAAGCCAGGCTGCGCGCGGTGCGGCCCGCCGCCTATGCGCGCAGCCGCAACCACCTGGACGGCGCGGTGACTCGGCTGTCGCCTTACCTGACGCACGGCCTGCTGACGCTGCCGCAGGTGCTGCAGGCCGTGCAGCAGCAGCACGGTCCGCTGCCGCGCGAGCACAAGCTGGTGTTCGAGCTGGGCTGGCGCGAATACTTCCGCCATGTGTGGGAACACCGCGGCGAGGGCATCTTCGCTTCGCTGCACGAAGGCCCGTTACCCGAGGGGGACTATGCGTGCGAGCTGCCGGCCGACTTGCTGCAGGCGCGCACCGGCGTGCCGGCCGTCGATGCCGCGGTGCGCGAACTGCAGGCCACCGGCTGGCTGCACAACCATGCGCGCATGTGGCTGGCCTCGTACATGGTGCACCTGCGCAAGCTGCACTGGCGCAGCGGCGCCGACTGGATGTTCGGCCTGCTGCTGGACGGCGACCTGGCCAGCAACCACCTCAGCTGGCAGTGGGTGGCTGGCACCGGCAGCCACAAGCCCTATCTGTTCAATGCCGAGAACGTGTCCCGCTATGCGCCGCCGGCCTGGCACAGCCCGGGCAGCGTGATCGACCGCGACTATGCGGCGCTGGACCGCATCGCGCGCAGTGCCGATGCAGTGGCTGCGGGCACGGCGGACCCGGCCGCGCAGGACCCGGCGCCGCTGCAGTCCGGGCCGCCGCCGGGCTTCAGCGCGCCGCTGCCGCAGGCCGTGGCGGGACGCACGCTGTGGATCGTGCACGCGTGGTCGCTGGCCGACCCGCCGGCCAGGCTGCCCGCCGATGCGCTGCGCGTCGGCCTGCTGCTGGCGCCCTGGCATGCCCGCTGGCCGTGGAGCGCCGCGCGCTGGCGCTTCGTCACCGAGCGCATGCGCGCGCTGTGCAGCCGCCCGGGCGACCTGCTGTGGTGGGCCACGCCGGCGCAGCTGCACGCGGCGTTGGCCGCAGCGGCCGCGGTGCACGCGCGCGACGATGCCCATCTGCAGGGCCTGCTGGCACCGTGGCACCCGCAGCCCGAACCGCGGCTCTTCGAGCCGGTGGCGCGGCCCTGCAGCTCGTTCTCGCAGTGGTGGACGCGCACGCGGCTGCGCGACGCGGCGCTGGCGGCCTAAGCTTTGGGCGACGCCAGCGCCTTCATCTGATCGCGCAGCGCCTTGCGGCCGGCGGCGTTGGTGGCGCGGTAGGCGGCCAGCGCCAGCACCAGGAAGGCGGCCTCGGCCGCGCTGGGCGTGGGATCGGCCTGCGGCTCGTCCAGCCAGCCCGGCGGCCGGCCGCAGTGCGTCTCGATCTGCCGCGCCAGCTTGTCGCCGATGGGCCGCGACGATTTCAGCTGGCTCCACATGCTGGGCGATACCTGCAGTTGCGCGGCGAAGGCCTGCTCCAGGCCCTTGGGCGGGGCGCCGGCGGCCAGCGCCTTCTCGGCAAAGGCCTGGAACAGCGCCAGTGCGTTTCGGCGGCGGGTGATGGTCAGCGGGTCGGACACGGGCGTGGGGACGAATGCCACATCGGCAGGCCGCATTGTCGCAGGGGGTTGACAATGGCGTAAAGACAATTTACAGTCCCGACCATTGCGAACCCCGTTCGCCCATCGAAGCACACTCGCCTTCCACCGCTGCCATGAAGCCGCATGCCAACCCCACGCGCCGCCCAGGCCTTCCAGGCCGGGCCGTGCACAGGCATGCCGGCACAGGAAGCTGGGCGCGGGCCTTGCCCCGCTTGGCATGCACAGGGTATCCCGAGGTGGCGCACGCTTAAGCGCCCACCTTCCTGCTTCGCAGGCCCGGATGCCCAGACGCATCCGGGCCTTTTTCATTGCCCGAACCCCTTGTTCGCAAGCTCGACGACAACCATCGACAACGACATCTGACCCCTTCGGGTGTGCCCGTGCACACCGGTGCCGCACGCCACGGTGGGCAGGCACCGGGATGTGCGTGGCCCTGGCCCGGCACCGTGCAGCGAGACACCGCATCCGACGGGATGCTCGCGCATGGACACAGCCGAAGGGGGCAGCGCCGGCGAAACCACTTCCATTCGAAAGCCTACGATCATGAACACGAGCCCGAGCCACCTGACGCAAGACACCGAAGGCGGTGTCCCCATCAAGATGTGGACCCGCGGCGTGCCCGTGGACGAGTCCGCGCAACGCCAGTTGCAGAACGCCGCGCGCCTGCCGGTGGTGTTCCGCCACATCGCGGTGATGCCCGACGTGCACTTCGGCATCGGCGCCACCGTCGGCTCGGTGATCCCCACGCTGAAGGCCATCATCCCGGCCGCGGTGGGCGTGGACATCGGCTGCGGCATGATGGCGGCCAAGACCACCTTGCGCGCCGAAGACCTGCCCGACAACCTGGGCCCGTTGCGCGCGGCCATCGAGCGCGCGGTGCCGCACGGCCGCCGCCCGGGCCACCGCGACCCGGGTGCATGGGGCAAGGCGCCCGAGTCGGTGAACAGCGCCTGGGCCCAGCTCGAGCCGGAGTTCACCGAGCTGTGCCGCGACTACCCGAAGCTGGCCCAGACCAACCATGTCCAGCACCTGGGCACGCTGGGCACCGGCAACCACTTCATCGAGGTCTGCCTGGACGAGGCCGGCGCGGTGTGGTTCATGCTGCACTCCGGTTCGCGCGGTGTGGGCAATGCCATCGGCACCACCTTCATCGAGCTGGCCAAGCAGGACGCGCGACGCCATCAGGCGAACCTGCCGGACGAGAACCTGGCCTACCTGGAAGAAGGCAGCCGCTACTTCGGCGACTACGTGCGCGCGGTGGGCTGGGCGCAGAAGTACGCGGCGATCAACCGCGAGCTGATGATGAAGCGGGTGATCGAGGCCACCAAGACCGTCATCGCCAAGCACTTCGACAGCCATGTCGAAGCGGTGAACTGCCACCATAACTACGTCAGCCGCGAGCAGCACTTCGGCCAGGAGGTGTACGTGACGCGCAAGGGCGCGGTCAGCGCACGAGCCGGTCAGCTGGGCATCATCCCGGGCAGCATGGGCGCGCGCAGCTACATCGTGCGCGGCAAGGGCAACCCCGAATCCTTCGAGAGCTGCAGCCACGGCGCCGGCCGCGCGCTGAGCCGCGGCGAGGCCAAGCGCCGCTTCACGCTGGAGGAACACCGCACCGCCACCGAAGGCGTGGAATGCCGCAAGGACGCCGCGGTCATCGACGAGACCCCAGCGGCCTACAAGGACATCGACGCCGTGATGGAGGCGCAGCGCGACCTGGTGGAGGTGGTGCACACCCTGAAGCAGGTGGTGTGCGTCAAGGGCTGAGCGGGCGACCTACAGCAGCACAATGTCGTACTGCTCCGGATTCATCGACGGCTCGGTACTCAGCGAAATCGGCTTGCCGATGAATTCGCTCAGCCCCGCCAGGTGCACGTTCTCCTCGTCCAGGAACATCTCCACCACCGCCGCGCTGGCGACGATGCGGAACTCCTTCGGGTTGAACTGTCGTGCCTCGCGCAGGATCTCGCGCAGGATGTCGTAGCACACGCTGCGCGCGGTCTTCACCTGGCCGCGGCCTTCGCAGGTGGGGCAAGGCTGGCACAGCATGTGCGCCAGGCTCTCGCGGGTGCGCTTGCGCGTCAACTCCACCAGCCCCAGCTGCGAGAAGCCGCTGACCGTGGTGCGCGTGCGGTCGCGCGCCAGCTGCTTGCGGAACTCGGCCAGCACGGCCTGCTGATGATCCTCGCGGACCATGTCGATGAAGTCGACGATCACCATGCCGCCCAGGTTGCGCAGCCGCAGCTGGCGGGCGATGGCGCCGGCTGCCTCGAGGTTGGTCTTGAACACCGTGTCCTCGAAGTTGCGCGCACCGACGAAGCCGCCGGTGTTGACGTCGATGGTGGTCATCGCTTCGGTCTGGTCGATGACCAGCGTGCCGCCGCTCTTCAGCTCCACCTTGCGGGCCAGCGCGCGGGCGATCTCGTCCTCGATGCCGAACAGGTCGAAGATCGGCCGCTCGCCGCGGTACAGCTCCAGCTTGGCCGCGCTGCGCGGCATGTAGATCTCGCCAAACTGCTTCAGCCGGTCGTACTGCAGGCCCGAATCGATGCGGATGGCGTGCGTGGCATCGCTGGCCAGGTCGCGCAGCACGCGCTCGGCCAGGCTCAGGTCCTGGTGCAGCAGCGTGCCCGGCGGCTGCGTCTGCGCGCGTTCGCGGATCGCTGCCCAGGTCTTGCGCAGGTAGGCGATGTCGTCGGCCAGCTCGGCGTCGCTGGCCTCCTCGGCATTGGTGCGCAGGATGAAGCCGCCGCCCTTGCCGTTCTCGCCCTCACCCACCAGTGCCTGCATGCGCGTGCGCAGCTGGTCGCGCAGCTCCTGCGAGCCGATCTTCTGGCTGATGCCGATGTGCTTGTCGTGCGGCAGGAAGACCAGCATGCGCCCGGCGATCGAGATCTGCGCCGACAGCCGCGCGCCCTTGGTGCCGATCGGGTCCTTGATGACCTGCACCGTCAGCGACTGGCCTTCGAAGATCTGCCGCTCGATGGGCACCGCCGCGGCGTCGCGGCCCGGCGCGTTGGGCGGCGGGTTCAGGTCGGCCACATGCAGGAAGGCGGCACGGTCCAGGCCGATGTCGATGAAGGCACTCTGCATGCCCGGCAGCACCCGTGCCACCTTGCCCAGGTAGACATTGCCGACCAGCCCGCGCTCCAGCGCACGCTCGATGTGCAGTTCCTGCACGGCGCCGTTCTCGACCACGGCCACCCGCGTTTCCTGCGGGGCCCAGTTGATGAGGATGTCTTGTGCAGCCATGAAGCCAAGTCTAGACGGCCAGCGCCACGCCGGCAGCGCGCAGCAGCTTGGCGGTCTCGTGCAGCGGCAGGCCCATGATGCCGCTGTGGCTGCCGTCGATATGTGCGATCCAGGCGGCCATGGCGCCCTGGATCGCATAGGCGCCGGCCTTGCCGAAGGGCTCGCCGCCGGCCACGTAGGCGTCGATGGCCGCGGCCGGCAGCCGTGCCATGCGCACGTGCGACACGCTCAGCGCGGCATGCATGCGCCGGCCGTCGTGCACAGCCACGGCCGTCAGCACCCGGTGAGTGCGGCCGGACAGCGCCTGCAGCATGGCGCGGGCATCCGCCGCGTCGGCCGGCTTGCCCAGGATGCGCCGGCCCAGCGCCACGGTGGTGTCGGCACAAAGGATCGGCGCCGGCGCCAGGCCGCGCCGCCGCCGCCGCACCACCGCCGCCTGCAGCTTGGCGCGCGTCACGCGCTGCACATAGGCGGCCGGCAGCTCGCCGGGGCGCAGCGCCTCCAGCGCCTCGGCGTCCTCGCCATCGTCGGGCAGCAGCAGCGCGTGCGCCACGCCGATCTGCTGCAGCAGCTGGGCGCGGCGCGGGCTTTGCGAGGCCAGGTAAAGCGTGACGGCAGGCGGGCTCATTCGCGGTGGTACGGGTGGCCCTGCAGCAGCGTCCAGGCGCGGTACAGCGCTTCGGCCAGCAGCACGCGCACGAAGGCATGCGGCAGCGTCAGGTCCGACAGGCGCAGCGTCTCGTCGGCGCTGTGCTTCAGCGCGTCGTCCAGACCGTCGGGGCCACCGATCAGCAGCGCCACGTCGCGGCCTTCGCCGCGCCATTCGCCCAGCCGGGCGGCCAGCTGCGCCGTCGTGCGGCGGGTGCCGGCTTCGTCCAGCACAACGCGGCGCGCGGCCTTGGGCAGACCGGATTCCAGGCGCTGCGCCTCGGCCGCCATGCATTGCGCCGGGCTGCGGCCGCTGCGCGGCTCGGCCTTCACCGCCTTCAGCTCCAACCGCATCTCCGGCGGAAAGCGCTTGGCGAAATCGGCCCAGGCCGCGTCGGCCCAGGCCGGCTGGCGCTGGCCGACGGCCAAAACCAGCAGCTTCATCCGCGGCGCTTGGCGGCGGGGGCGGCGCGCTTCGCCGCGGGTTTGGCGCCGGGCTTGCCGACGACGATGGTGCGCACCTTGCCCTTGCCGGCCGCGGGCTGCCGCGGCGTGGACGGCCGGCGCGGCGCGGTCTTGGCACCGCCGGTCTTGCGCGGCGCCGCCGCGGTCGTCTTGGCGGCCTTGGCGGTCTTGGCCGGCGCCGTGCGCGCCCTCGGCGGTGCCTCGGGTTCATCGTCCGGCCCTTCGGAGGCCTTGACCAGCCCGCCGGTCTGCGCGCCCAGCTTCATGCGCACCGGCTTGCCGCCCCAGATCTCCTCCAGGTGGTAGTACTCGCGGATCGCCGGCTGCATGATGTGCACCACCGCGGCGCCGCAGTCGACGATGATCCACTCGCCGTTCTCTTCGCCCTCGACGCGCATCACCGGCAGGCCGCGCTCGCGCACCGCGTCGCGCACGCTGGCGGCCAGCGCCTTGGTCTGGCGGTTGCTGGCCCCGGTGGCGATGATCACCCGCTCGAACAGCGGCGACAGCGCCTCGGTGTTGTAGACCTCGATGCCCTGGGCCTTGACGTCTTCCAGGCCATCGACGATGGCGCGTTGCAGTTTGCGGATGTCCATTCAGCTCCCGGCGGCGCCCCGGTAGAGGCGGTGTTGGTGAATATATTGCGCCACCGCGGGTGGCACCAGCGTGTCGATGGCCTGGCCCGCAGCCACGCGGGCGCGGATGTCGGTGGCGCTGATGTCCATCGGCGGCATCTGCAGCGCCACCCGCGTCGCGGCCTGCACGCGCGGGTCGGCCGGTGCATCGGCGCTACCCGGCCGCTGCGCCACGGCCAGCGTCACGCGCTGCAGCAGTTCCTCGAAACCATGCCAGGTGTGCAGGTTGCGGTACTGGTCCTGGCCGATCAGCAGGTACCAGGTGGCGCCCGGCATGGCGGCCTGCAACTCGCGGACCGTGTCCAGCGTGTAGCTGGGGCCGCTGCGCTGCAGTTCGCAGCGCTCGAGTACGAAGCGCGGCTCGGCGGCGATCGCACGTTCCAGCATGGCTACCCGGTCGGCCGCCGGCGTGATCGCACGCGCCTTCTGCCAGGGGTTGCCGGCCGGCACCCAGCGCAGTGCGTCCAGCTGCAGATCGTGCAATGCCTGCCGTGCCAGCCCCAGGTGCGCGTTGTGCACCGGGTCGAAGCTGCCGCCGAACAGGCCGATGCGCGTGGTCAAGCCAGCCAGTCCCGCGGCGGCAGGAAGTCGCTGTACAGCCGCGCCTCGGCCGAGCGCGGCTCGGGTGCCCAGTCGTAGCGCCAGGTCACCAGCGGCGGCATGCTCATCAGAATGCTCTCGGTGCGCCCACCGCTCTGCAGCCCGAAGTGCGTGCCGCGGTCGAAGACCAGGTTGAACTCCACGTAGCGGCCGCGCCGGTACAGCTGGAACTCGCGCTCGCGCTCGCCGTGCGGCAGCGCGCGGCGGCGCTGCACGATCGGCCGGTAGGCCGGCACGAAGGCATCGCCCACCGCCCGCATCATCGCGAAGCTCTGTTCGAAGCCCAGCTCGCTGAAGTCGTCGAAGAACACGCCGCCGATGCCGCGCGCCTCGCCGCGGTGCTTCAGATAGAAGTACTCGTCGCACCACTGCTTGAAGCGCGGGTACTTGTCGTCACCAAAGGGCGCCAGCGCGTCGTGGCAGCAGCGGTGGAAATGCGCCGCATCCTCGACGAAGCCGTAGTACGGCGTCAGGTCCATGCCGCCGCCGAACCAGACCACCGGCGCCTGGCCCGCCGGCAGCGCGGCAAAGGCGCGCACGTTCATGTGCACGGTGGGCACGTAGGGGTTGCGCGGGTGCATCACCAGCGACACGCCCATCGCCTCGAAGGGCGCGCCGGCCAGCTCGGGCCGGTGCTGCGTCGCCGACGGCGGCAGCGCGCGGCCCTTCACATGGCTGAAGTTGCAGCCGGCGCGCTCGAAGACATGGCCCTGCTCCACCAGCCGCGAGATGCCGTCGCCTTCCAGCGCGCCGCCGGCCGGCCGCGTCCAGGCATCGCGCACGAAGGGCTTGCCGTCCTCGGCCTCGAAGGCGCCAACGATCTGCTGCTGCAGCCCGAGCAGGTAGTCGCGCACCGGCGCGCTGGCGAAGTGTTCGGCCATGACAGGTTCCCGGTTCAGCGGCGCACCGCGCGGTGGCCGATGTCGGTGCGGTACATCGCACCGTCGATGTGGATGCCGCGCAGCGCCTCGTAGGCGCGCTGCTGCGCGGCCTTGACCTTCTCGCCCAGCGCGGTGACGCAGAGCACGCGGCCGCCGCTGGTCACCAGCCGGCCGTCCTGCTCGGCGGTGCCGGCATGGAAGACCATCAGGTCCTCGGCCGGCGCCGGCAGGCAGCCGATGGCGTCGCCCTTGCGCGGCTGCATCGGGTAGCCGGCGGCGGCCACCACCACGCCCAGCGCGACGCGGCGGTCCCAGTCGAGCTGCACCTGGTCCAGCGTGCCGTCGGTGGCATGCAGCAGCGCGTCCAGCAGGTCGCTCTTCAGGCGCATCAGGATCGGCTGCGTCTCGGGGTCGCCCAGCCGGGCGTTGAATTCCACCGTGCGCGGCTGGCCCTGCGCGTCGATCATCAGCCCCGCATACAGGAAGCCGGTGAAGGGCGTGCCGTCCTTGGCCATGCCGGCCACCGTGGGCAGGATGATCTCCTGCATCGCCCGCGCATGCACGTTCGGCGTGACCACCGGCGCCGGCGAGTACGCGCCCATGCCGCCGGTGTTGGGGCCGGCGTCGCCGTCGAGCAGCCGCTTGTGGTCCTGGCTGGTGGCCAGCGGCAACACGTTCCTGCCATCGCACATGACGATGAAGCTGGCCTCCTCGCCTTCGAGGAACTGCTCGATCACCACCCGGGCGCCGCCGGCGTTGTGCGTGACACCCAGCTTGTTGTCGACCAGCATCCAGTCGATGGCCTCGTGCGCCTGCGCCAGCGTGGTGGCCACCACCACGCCCTTGCCGGCCGCCAGGCCGTCGGCCTTGATGACGATCGGCGCGCCCTGCGCGTCGACGAAGGCATGCGCCGCGGCGGCATCGCCGAAGGTGGCAAAGGCCGCGGTGGGGATGCCGTGGCGCTGCATGAAGTCCTTGGCAAAGGCCTTGGAGCTTTCCAGCTGCGCCGCCGCCCGCGTGGGGCCGAAGATGCGCAGCCCGCGCTGGCGGAACAGGTCCACCACGCCGGCGGCCAGCGGCGCCTCGGGGCCGACGACGGTCAGGCCGATCTTCTCGGCCGCGGCAAAGTCGGCCAGCGCCGCCGGGTCGGTGATCGCCACGTTGACCAGCGCCGGGTCGGCTGCGGTGCCGCCGTTGCCCGGCGCCACATAGACCTTCTGCACCCGGGGCGAGGCGGCCAGCTTCCAGCCCAGCGCATGCTCGCGGCCGCCGCCGCCGATGACCAGGACCTTCATGCCTCGTCGAGCACGGCGTTGTGGAACACGTTCTGCGTGTCGTCCAGGTCTTCCAGCACGTCGAGCAGCTTGCGCATGCGCTGCGCGTCCTCGCCCTGCAGCTCGATCTCGTTCTCGGGGCGCATCGTCACCTCGGCCACCTCGGGCTGCAGGCCGGCGGCCTCGAAGGCGGCCTTCACCGCCTCGAAGGCGGGCACCGCGCACAGCACTTCCACTGCGCCGTCGTCGTCGCTGACCACGTCGTCGGCGCCGGCTTCCAGCGCCACCTCCATCACCTTGTCCTCGCTGGTGCCGGGGGCAAAGACGAACTGGCCGCAGTGCTTGAACTGGAAGGCCACCGAGCCTTCGGTGCCCATGTTGCCGCCGTACTTGCTGAAGGCATGGCGCACCTCGGCCACGGTGCGGACGCGGTTGTCGGTCATGCAGTCGACGATGATCGCCGCGCCGCCGATGCCGTAGCCCTCGTAGCGGATTTCCTCGTAGTTCAGGCCTTCCAGCGTGCCCGAGGCCTTGTCGATGTTGTACTTGATGCGGTCGGCCGGCATGTTGGCGGCCTTGGCCTTGTCCACCGCCAGCCGCAGGCGCGGGTTGGCGCTGAGGTCGCCGCCGCCCTGGCGCGCGGCCACGGTGATCTCACGGATGACGCGCGTCCAGATCTTGCCGCGCTTTTCGTCCTGGCGGCCCTTGCGGTGCTGGATGTTGGCCCATTTGGAATGTCCGGCCATGCAATGGCTCTCCTGCGGCCCGGCCACTTCACGGGCAATCTGCGGTTGTTGGATAGACTGGCATTCTACTTTTTGGCCACCCCAGGGAGCCGCGCCAATGGCCGATCCGATCCTCGTCGCCCGCCATGGCGACACCGAGTGCTTCTTGCTGCCCGCGCTGGCCAACCGCCACGGGCTGATCACCGGTGCCACCGGAACCGGCAAGACCATCACCCTGCAGACGCTGGCCGAGAACTTCAGCCGCCTGGGCGTGCCGGTGTTCATGGCCGACGTCAAGGGCGACCTGACCGGCATCAGCCAGGTGGGCAGCGTGGCGCCCAAGATGGCGGCGGTGCTGAAGGAACGCGGCATCGAGCCGCCGCAATCGGTGGCCTGCCCCTGCACGCTGTGGGACGTGTTTGCCGACGGCGCCAAGGCACAGGGCCATCCGGTGCGCGCCACCATCTCCGACATGGGCCCGCTGCTGCTGGGCCGTATGCTGGGCCTGAACGAGACGCAGGCCGGCGTGCTGAACTTGGTCTTCAAGATCGCCGACGACCAGGGCCTGCTGCTGCTGGACCTGAAGGACCTGCGCGCGATGCTGCAGCACGTGGGCGACAACGCCGCGCAGTTCAAGACCGAGTACGGCAATGTCAGCGCGGCCAGCATCGGAGCCATCCAGCGCGGGCTGCTGCAGATCGGCGAACAGGGCGGCGACCGCTTCTTCGGCGAGCCGATGCTGGACATCGCCGACTTCATGCAGACGACGGACGGCAAGGGCGTGGTCAACATCCTGGCGGCCGACCAGCTGATGAACAGCCCGCGGCTCTATGCCACCTTCCTGCTGTGGATGCTGAGCGAGCTGTTCGAGCAACTGCCCGAGGTGGGCGACCTGGACAAGCCGAAGCTGGTGTTCTTCTTCGACGAGGCGCACCTGCTGTTCAAGGACGCGCCGGCCGCGCTGGTCGAGCGCATCGAGCTGGTGGTGCGGCTGGTGCGCAGCAAGGGCGTGGGCGTGTACTTCGTGACGCAGAACCCGCTGGACATTCCCGACACCGTGCTGGCGCAGCTGGGCAACCGGGTGCAGCACGCGCTGCGCGCCTTCACCCCGCGCGACCAGAAGGCGGTCAAGGCAGCGGCCAGCACCATGCGCGCCAACCCGGGGCTGAACATCGAGACCGCGATCACCGAGCTGGCGGTGGGCGAGGCGCTGGTCAGCTTCCTCGACGAGAAGGGCCGGCCCAGCGTGACGCAGCGCGTCTACGTGCTGCCGCCGGGCAGCCAGATCGGCCCGATCACGCCCGAGCAGCGGGCCGCGCTGATCCGCGATTCACTGGTGGCCGGCACCTACGAGAAGACGGTGGACCGCGAATCGGCCTACGAGAAGCTGAAGGGCCGCGCCGAGACCACCGGCGAGGCCGCGCAGCAGATCAACGCCGGCAAGGGCGCGGCGGCCGGCCAGGCCGACGGCGGCATGGTCGGCGAACTGAAGGACGTGCTCTTCGGCAGCACCGGGCCGCGCGGCGGCAAGCGCGAGGGCCTGGTCGAGAAGGCCGCTGCCTCGGCCGTGCGCAGCATGGGCTCGGCGCTGGGCCGCGAGATCTTCCGCGGCGTGCTGGGCGGGCTGCTGGGCGGGTCGAAGCGGCGCTGAGGCCGCGCCAGACCGCATTGGCCGGGCCCGCCCAGGGCCCACAATCCGCCGTCTCCACCCGGCGCCTGCGGGCGCCAGAAGGCTTGGCCGTGCAGATCCTGAAATGGTTGCTGATCGTCGTGGCGGCGCTGGCGCTGGGCGTGCTGCTGGCCGCCCAGCTGGGCGCCTTCAGCGGCAAGCCGCCGGACCACCTGGGCCCGCGCGACGGCAAACTGCGCGCGCCGTCGAAGACACCCAACAGTGTCAGCAGCCAGGCCGACCTGTGGCCGCAGCATCCGATGCAGGACTACGCGCGCATCGAGCCGCTGCCGGTGCGCGGCAGCGGGCCGGCGACGCTGGCGCGCATCCGCCAGATCGTCGAGGCCATGCCCGGTGCCAAGGTGGTGCAGTCGCGTGACGACTACCTCTACGTGCAGTTCACCACCCGCTGGATGAAGTTCGTCGACGATGCCGAGTTCTGGTTCGACCCGGGCGCTGGCGTGGTGCAGGTGCGTTCGGCCTCGCGCGTGGGCCGCAAGGATTTCGGCGTGAACCGCGCGCGCATCGACGCCATCCGCCAGGCCCTGGCTGCCGGCTGAAGCCCGCACTTCGCGCCGTGGCGGCGTCGCTTGGCGGCGGCCGGCGGCCTTTCGTCGCAGCACCGTCGCCGTGGCCGGGCGCGCCGCCGACAATCGGCGCCATGAACCCCACCGCCGAACCGGCTGCACCCGGGCCCGCCTACGCGCCGCCCTGGCCACTGATGCGCGCGCAGTTGCTGCGCGGCGCCGGCTTCGTGCTGCTGCTGTGCCTGGCGATCGCCTTGCTGCTCGCGGCCACCGGCCGCAGCCGCCTGGGCGACGCCTTGCTGCATTCGCTGCTAATCGGGCTGTGCTGCTGGCTGCTGATCGACGGCGGACGGCACCTGCTGTCGCATCTGCGCCTGCGGGCCCGGGCGCGGCGCGGGCTGTGCCTGGACCTGCCGATGGGGTTTCCCGGCTGGCCCGCGATGGGCCTGCTGCTGTTGATGGGCATGACGCTGGGACCGATGGCGGGCAGCGCGCTGGCCCGCTGGCTGAGCGGCGAGCCCTGGCAACCGCCGTGGGCGGCCAGCGGCGCCAGCCATCTCACCTGGCTGATTACCTTGCTGGCCTCGGTGGCCTCGGTGGTGACGCTGACGCTGCTGGAGCGTCTGAGCCACGCCCGCGCCGAGGCCGAGGCGGCGCGCCGCGCCGCCGCCGAGACGCAGCTGAAGCTGCTGGAATCGCAGCTGGAGCCGCACATGCTGTTCAACACGCTGGCCAATCTGCGCGTGTTGATCGGCAGCGATCCGAAGCGCGCGCAGGCCATGCTGGACCGGCTGATCGCCTTCCTGCGCGCCACGCTGAACGCGTCGCGCAGCGCGATGCACCCGCTGGCCACCGAGTTCGAGCGCACCGCCGACTACCTGGCGCTGATGCAGGTGCGCATGGGCAGCCGGCTGCAGACGCAGCTGACACTGCCCGGCGATCTGCAGGCCGCCCCGGTGCCACCGCTGCTGCTGCAGCCGCTGGTGGAGAACAGCATCAAGCACGGCCTGGAGCCCAAGGTGGGCGGCGGCCACATCGAGGTCTCGGCGCGGCGCGATGGTCATGTGCTGGAGCTGCAGGTGGGTGACAGCGGCGTCGGGCTGGACGCGGCCGCGCCGGCCGGCGGCGGCCAGTTCGGCCTGCAGCAGGTGCGCGAGCGGTTGCGCACGCTCTACGGCGAGCGCGCCACGCTGACACTCCAACCCGCGCCCGGCGGTGGTGCGCTGGCCATCATCCGCCTGCCCTTGACAAGATGAACCCGCCCACCGCGCTGATCGCCGAAGACGAGCCGCTGCTGGCCGAGGCGTTGCGTGCCGACCTGCAACGGCTGTGGCCGGCGCTGCAGATCGTGGCGATGGCCGGCGATGGCGCCCAGGCCGTGCAGCAGGCGCTGGCGCTGCGGCCGACGGTCTGCTTCCTGGACATCCGCATGCCGGGCCTGAGCGGCCTGGACGCCGCCCGCGCGCTGGCCGAAGACTGGCCCGACGATGCGGCCGCGCCCTTCCCGCTGCTGGTGTTCGTCACTGCCTACGACCAGTACGCGCTGCAGGCCTTCGACGCGCAGGCGGTGGACTACCTGCTCAAGCCGGTGGACGAGGCGCGGCTGGCGGCCTGCGTGCAGCGGCTGCAGCGCGCGCTGGCCACGCGGCGCGACGCCGCGCAGGCGTTGCAGGACGGGCTGGCGCAGCTGCGCGGCCTGCTCGGCGCAGCCGCGCCGCCGGCGCAGCCGCGGCTGCAGGTGGTCCAGGCGCAGGTGGGCCAGACGGTGCACCTGGTGCCGGTGGACGAGGTGATCTACTTCGAGGCCGCCGACAAGTACGTGCGCGTGGTCACCCAGGAGCGCGAGCACCTGATCCGCCTGTCGCTGCGCGAGCTGCTGCCGCAGCTGGACCCGGCGGTGTTCTGGCAGGTGCACCGCGGCACCGTGGTGCAGGCGCGCTGCATCGCCAGCGCGCGCCGCGATGAATCCGGCAAGGCCTTCCTGACACTGCGCGGCCGACCCGAGACGCTGGTGGCCAGCCGGCTGTACGCGCACCGCTTCAAGGGGATGTAGCGCCGTCGAAGGCCCGCCGCACCGCGGCGAGGTCGATCTTCTTCATCGTGAACATCGCCTCGGCCGCACGCCGGGCCTTCACCGGATCGGCGTCGGTGTGCATCTCGATCAGGCCGCGCGGCACGATCTGCCACGACAGGCCGAAGCGGTCCTTGACCCACCCGCAGGGCAGCTCGGTACCGCCGTCGGACTTCAGCGCGTCCCACAGCCGATCGACCTCGGCCTGGTCTTCGCAGTCGACGCTGAGCGACAGCGCTTCACTGAAGCGGAACTGCGGCCCGCCGTTCAGCGCCTGGAAAGGCTGGCCGAACAATTCGAACTCGATCAACATGACCTTGCCGCGGTGCTGGGGCATGGCATCGCCGTAGTAAGAGGTGCGCAGGATGCGGCCTTGGCCAAAGGTGCGCAGGTAAAAGGCCACCGCCTCCTCGGCATCGAAGTCGAACCACAGACAGGGGGTGATCTTCGCCTTCATAGCGAGCTCGCCAGCGCTTCCAGCTGCTCGGCCGCCTTGCCCCAGCCGTCGTGGAAGCCCATCTTCTCGTGGGTTTCGCAGTCCTCGGCGCTCCAGTGTCGGGCGACCGCGCGGTACAGCGTGCCGCCGCCCGGTGCGTCGGCGAAGCGCACGTCGCCCACCATGAAGGGCTTGTTCCTGCCGGGCACCCAGTCGCCGACGAAGGCGTCGGTAAAGACCAGCCGGCGCTGCGGCTCCACCAGCAGGTAGCAGCCCGGGCAGTCCTGCACCATCGGCTGGCCGTCGGGGCCCGGGCCTTCCATGCGGGTGAAGCTGGCGCCGCCGGCGCTGAAGTCGGCTTCGACCTCGGTGACGCGCCAGGGCACCGGGCAGAACCACTGCTTGATCAATGCCGGCTCGGTCCAGCAGCGCCAGACAGCGGCGCGCGGTGCGGCCAGCGTGCGCTCCAGCACCAGTTCGTGCGGCGAGGCGAAGTCTTGCGGGTTCATCATGGGTTCCTTGTCAAGGCTGGTTCAGGCGGTGGCATCGTCGATGCCGACCATCCACTGCACGCCGAAGCGGTCTGTGCACATGCCGAAGCAGGCGCTCCAGAAGGTGGGGCCCATGGGCATGAACACGCTGCCACCTTCGGCCAGCGCGGCGAAGCGCTGCCGTGCCTGGGCTTCGTTGTCGGCGGTGAGCGACAGCGTCACGCCGGCGTAGGAAGGCACCTCGGTGCTCATGCCGTCGGAGGCCATGACCAGCGTGTCGCCGACGCGGAAGCCGCAATGCATCACCTTGTCGTCCCAGCCGGGCGGCAGCGGCATGGGCGGCGACTCGGGGCTTTCGCGGAAGCGCATCACCATTACCGGCTGTGCGCCGATGGCCTGCTGGTAGAAGGCCAGCGCTTCATCGCAGCGGCCGGCGAACATCAGGTAGGGTTCGACTCTCATGCAGTGCTCCTTGCTTTGCGGGGCGCGGGCGCGGCCGGCGCGTCGCCGCCGAGCAGGCCCTGGACATAGGCGCGCAGGTGCGCCAGAAGGGGCAGCGCGGCCTGCACCGACCCCTGGGACTTGGCCACGATGAAGGCGCCCTGCAGTGCTGCCTGGGTGAACAGCGCCAGGCTCTCGGCCGTCCAGCGGGCCTTGGGCGCGTACTTCGCCCGGGCCGCCTCGATCATCGGCCGCAGCGTGTCGGCATGGCCGGCGATGCCGCCGCCACAGGCCTGACGCAGCGCCGGGTGGGTGTCGTAGGTCTCCTGTACCAGCGTGCCGAGCAGGCAGGTCACGTCGGGCAGCTCGCCGGCCTGCAGCAGCGCACCGCGGAAATCCAGATAGGCCAGCAGCCGCGCCCGCGGGTCGGCCACCTGCTGGTACGACGCCTGCGCGAACAGCGCGCCGGTGCGCTGGTTCCAGTGTTCGATGGTGGCCAGCGCCAGGTCTTCCTTGCCCTTGAAGTGGTGGAAGAAGCTGCCCTTGGACAGGCCGGTGGCGCCGCAGATGTCGTCCACCGTGGTCGCGGTGTAGCCCTTGCGCCGGAACGCGGCCAGCGCGGCATCGAGCAGGCGCGTGCGGGAATCGGGGGACTGAAGGTTCATCGTGGACCGAAAGCAAACCGACTGATCGGTATGCAACATACAAACCGGTTGGTATGGTGTCAAGCGCTTGCGCGCATGCCGTCGGCTGGTCAGCCCTGGCGCCGTTTCGTCGCGGTGCTCGTCGTTTCGTCGCCCCGCCATGGCCATGCCACGGGCGGGCGCCTAAGCTTCAGTCATCGCCTTCTCAAGAACTAGACCGCCATGTCTGCCTGGACCAAGATCGTGCTTCCACTGCTGGGTGTGCCGCTGGCGCTGCTGGCCGCCGCCATCGTGTTCGGCGGGCCCTCGCAACCGCAGCCGATGGGCAGCATCAGCGACCCCTTCCGCAGCGTCGACTACGGCAACCTGCCGCCGCTGCAGCGGCTGGCCGCGCGCGACGGCACGCCACTGGCCTTCCGCAGCTACCTGCCGGCCGGCACGCCGCGCGGCAGCGTGGTGCTGCTGCACGGCTCCTCGGCCGACAGCCGCAGCCAGCATGTGCTGGCGCAGGCGCTGCAGCAGGCCGGGCTGGCGGCCTACGCACTGGATGTGCGCGGCCATGGCGGCAGCGGCGAGAAGGGCCGCATCGGCCACCCGGGCCAGCTGGACGAGGACCTGGAGGACTTCATGCGCACGGTGGAGCCGGCGCGGCCCAGCACGCTGGCCGGCTTCTCGGCCGGTGGCGGCTTCGCGCTGCGCATCGCCGGCAGCGAGCGGCAGGCGCTGTTCGACCGCTACCTGCTGCTGGCGCCCTTCCTCAGCCAGAACGCGCCCACCTACCGGCCCGACAGCGGCGGCTGGGTCAGCGTGGGGGTGCCGCGCATCGTCGGCCTGAGCGTGCTGAACGCCTTCGGCATCCATGCGCTGGACCACCTGGTGGTGACGCGCTTCGCGCTGAACGAGCAGGCCCAGGCGATGCTGACGCCGGCCTATTCGCATGCGCTGGCGCTGAACTACCGGCCGCCGGCCGACTGGCAGGCGACGATCCGCGCCGCGCGGCAGCCGATGCAGGTGCTGGTGGGCGCGCAGGACGAGGCCTTCGATGCCAGCCGCTTTGCCGACGCTTTCGCCACGGCCGGCCGGCCGGTGCCGGTGACGGTTCTGCCGGGCATCGGCCATGCCGCGCTGACGCTGCAGCCGCAGGCCCTGCAGGCGGTGGTGGCGGCCGCGCTGGCCGAGCCGGCCGCACACTGACAGCACTCTGGGAGCCCACGATGAATGCCTTCGCCACGCTGATGCAGCGTCACCCGCTGATCTTCTTCCACCTGGTCACCGCGGTGGCGGCGCTGCTGCTCGGCGCGCTGATCCTGTACGGTCGCAAGGGCACCTGGAACCACCGCACGCTAGGCTGGATGTGGGTGACACTGATGACCGGCACGGTGCTCAGCAGCGCCTTCATCCGCGACTACCGGCTGCCCAACCTGTACGGCTTCACGCCGATCCACGGCTTCACGCTGTACGTGGCGGTGATGCTGCCGCGTGCACTGCGCTACGTGCGCGCCGGCAACATCGTCGGCCACCGCAAGACGATGCGCGGCATCTACTACGGCGGTTGTGTCATTGCCGGCATCTTCACGCTGTTGCCCGGGCGCTTCCTGGGCAGCCTGCTGTGGGGCACGCAGGCCACCGGCATCGCTTCCTGAACCCCGAAAGGAACCCACAATGTCCATGACCGAAGACCAACTGGAACAACTGGCCCGCCGTCGCGTCAAGCAGAAGATGGCCTTCTACATCCATGCCACGGTGTTCGTGCTCGTCAACCTCGGCCTGGCGGCGCTGAACCTGCTGGGCGGCGGGCGCAGCTGGCACCTGTGGCCGCTGGCAGGCTGGGGCCTGGGGCTGGCGATCCACGGCTTCGTCACCTTCGCCAGCCTGAACGGCGACGGCCTGCGCGAGCGCATGCAGCGGGACGAGGTCGAACGGCTGCGCCGCAAGCAGGGACGCTGAAGGGGGCGTCGATAGAATCGACGCATGTCCTCCGCCCCTAAAGAAGAAGCCGCCAAGCCCAGCAATTTCCTGCGCGCGGTGATCGAGCGTGACCTCGAATCCGGCACCTATGCTGCCCGCCGCTTTGCCGGCACCCCCGGCGACGCCGCGCACCAGACGGCCGGTGCGCCGGACCCGGCGCGCATCCGCACCCGCTTCCCGCCCGAGCCCAACGGCTATCTGCACATCGGCCACGCCAAGAGCATCTGGCTGAACTTCAGCCTGGCGCAGGAGTACGGCGGCATCTGCCACCTGCGCTTCGACGACACCAACCCCGAGAAGGAGGAGCAGGAGTACGTCGATGCCATCGTCGAGATGGTGCACTGGCTGGGCTACGACTGGCGCGCCGCCTACGAAGGCGGCACGGTGCGCGAGCACCTTTACTACGCCAGCGACTACTTCGACTTCATGTACCGCGCCGCCGAGGCGCTGATCGAGGCCGGCCTGGCCTACGTGGACGAGCAGAGCGCCGAGGAGATGCGCGTCAACCGCGGCGACTTCAACACGCCCGGCACGAACAGCCCCTTCCGCAGCCGCAGCCCGGCCGAGAACCTGGCCCGCTTCCGCGAGATGCGCGACGGGCTGCATGCCGACGGCGCGATGGTGCTGCGCGCGAAGATCGACATGGCCTCGCCGAACATCAACCTGCGCGACCCGACGCTGTACCGCATCAAGCGCGCCACGCACCACAACACCGGCGACCGCTGGTGCATCTACCCGATGTACACCTATGCGCACCCGCTGGAGGATGCGCTGGAGAACATCACCCACAGCATCTGCACGCTGGAGTTCGAGGACCAGCGTCCCTTCTACGACTGGGTCCTGGAGCGCCTGGCCGAATTGGGGCTGCTGACACAGCCGCTGCCCAAGCAGTACGAGTTCGCGCGGCTGAACCTGAGCTACATCGTCACCAGCAAGCGCAAGCTGCGGCAGATGGTCGAGGAAGGCATCGTCGACGGCTGGGACGACCCGCGCATGCCCACGCTGGTGGGCCTGCGCCGGCGCGGCTACACGCCCGAGAGCCTGCGACTGCTGGCCGAGCGCAGCGGCGTCAGCAAGGCCGGCGGCTGGATCGACTACAGCGCGCTGGACATCGCGCTGCGCGAAGACCTGGACGCCAAGGCACCGCGCGCGATGGCCGTGCTCGACCCGCTGAAGCTGGTGCTGAGCAACTGGGACGCCGTCATCGGCCGCGGCCAGACCCTGCCCTGCACCGCCCCGCGCCACCCCGGCCAGCCCGAGCGCGGCTTGCGCGAATTCACGCTCGGCCCCGAAGTCTGGATCGAGCGCGAGGACTTCGTGGAAGAGCCGCCCAAGGGCTACCACCGCATGAGCCCGCCGCGCACCGATGCGAACGGCAAGGCCGTCGAGGGCAGCGTGGTGCGTCTGAAGTACGGCTACGTGGTGCGCTGCACCGGCTTCAGCCGCGGCGCCGACGGCCGGGTGAGCGAAGTACGCGCCGAGCTGATTCCCGACACGCGCAGCGGCACGCCGGGCGCCGATGCGGTCAAGACCAAGGGCGTGCTCACCTGGGTGGCGGCGCACGATGGCTTGAGCGCCGAGGTGCGGCTGTACGACCGGCTGTTCACCGAGGCGCAGCCCGACGCCGCCGGCCGCGACTTTAAGGACTGTCTGAACCCGGCCAGCCGCCAGGTGGTGACGGCCTGGCTGGAACCCTCACTGGCCGGCACCAACGCCGACGAGAAGTTCCAGTTCGAGCGCCACGGCTACTTCGTCGCCGACCGCAAGGACCATGCGGCCGGCGCGCCGGTGTTCAACCGCATCACGCCGCTGAAGGACGGCTGGGCCAAGTAGGCCCGCCGCGGTTTCAGTTCGACGCGAAGCAGTACAGCCGGCCCGAGCCGCCGGTGCGCACCAGGGCTTCCTGGCTGCAGCCGGCGCTCTGGTGCGAGAAGTTCCAGCTCTTGGCCCAGTTCTCGGGCAGCGGGCCGATGCGGTCGTGGTGGCCGACGATGGCCGAGCCTTCGGTGCTGCTCGTCCAGCCCTTGCAGGTGGTGTCGGTCTGCGGCGCGAAGGCCGTGCCGTCGGCGCGCGAGCCGGTCAGGATGTCGTGCTCGTTGGGCTGGTCGCCGCGGCCCTTGACCACGTTGCCCTTCTCGTCCAGCGCGGTCATCTTGTTGATGTGGTTGCCGTTGTGCAGGTGGGCCACGTCGCGCGCGATCAGCTCGCCCTTGGCGTTGTACCAGGGGCCGGTGCCGATGCGGTCGCGCGCATTGACCGAGGCCACACCCTGCGGGTTGGCTTGCGACGGGAAGGCGCCGGGCACGCTCAGGTAGGCGCGCCAGGTCTTGTTGCCGGCGCCCGCCGCGGTGGCCAGCCGCTGGCACAGCGCATCGGCGCCCTGCAGGCCGCCCAGGTCGGCGCCCTTGCCGCTGCCGGTGCTGCTGATGAAGAAGCCCATTGGCTCCTTGCCGCCCAGCGACGCGCAGGCGGCCAGTGTCAGGCTGGCGGTGGCGGCCAGGCTCAGGACCAGGGTGGAACGCATCGGCAGTCTCCTCGTGGTGGATGGTGTCTGCGGATTACGCGCGAGACCGTGTTTTCATGCCTCGGGGTTTACCAAGGGGGTGGCAGCGCGCTGCAGCGCGGCAATGCGCTCCAGCAGCATCTCGCTGGAGCCGTCGACGAAGCTGGCCACCCGCGCGCCGGCCTGGTGCCGGCCGAAGGGATGCACCTCGCGCAGCCCCTCGGCGCCCATCGCCTGGGCCAGCGCCGGCAGCTGGCGCTCGGCCATGCGCGTGGCGAAGAGCTTGGCCTGCGCCGACAGCAGCTGCGCGTCGGCGCCCGATTCCACCTGCTCGGCCGCCTGCGCCACCAGCAGCCGCGCGGCCTGCAGCTCGGTGGCCGCCTCGGCCAGCCGCCAGCGCCAGCCCTGGTGCCCGGCCAAGGGCTGGCCGAAGGCCTGGCGCTGCGCGCCGTAGGCCTGGGCGATGCGCAGCGCCTCGCCAACCATGCCGTTGCACATGGCGGCGATGTAGACCCGCGCGCCGTTGATCGAGCGCAGCGCCGCCTTGAAGGCCTGGCCGGGCGGGTGCAGCAGTTCGTCGTCGCTGGCAAGGTAGCCGTCGAGCCGGAAGCCGCCGGCGCCGATGGCATGCTGGCCGCTCAACTGGTAAGCCGGCTCGCGCACGAAGCCCGGCCGCGTGCCGTCGATCAGGAAGCAGGCGATGCCGCGGCCGCCACTGCCGGCTTCGGTCTGCGCATAAAGCACGATCACGTCGGCCCGCGCGGCATTGGTGATCCAGGCCTTGGCACCGTCGAGCCGCCAGCCCTGTGGCGTGCGCACGGCCTGGGTGCGGATGGCGCCGAAGTCGGAACCGGCCCCCGGCTCGGTCAGGGCCGTGCAGCCCAGCCGCTGGCCGGACAGCAGGTCGGGCAGGTAGCGGCCGGCCAGCGCCGGCGCGTCGCGGGCCAGCTTGGCCGCCACGTTGTGCGTGTTCAGCAGCGACATCGTGAAGCCGAAGTCGGCTGCGGCCAGCCGCTCGGCCACGCGCGCCTTGCTGCCATAGCCCAGGCCCAGCCCGCCCCATGCCACCGGCACCTCGATGCCGGTCAGCCCCAGATAGGCGGCGGCCTGCAGGGCCTCCAGCCCGATGCGGCGTTCGGCCTCCCAGCGCGGGGCGGCAGGCGCCACCACCTCGCGGGCAAAGGCTTCGGCGCGTTGCAGCAGGTCCTCGTCGGCAGTCATCGGCAGCCTCCAGCGTGATCGATGTCACAGCCTAGCGCAGGCGGGCCGCGGGCCGGGCTTAGCATCGCCGCATGAAGATCACCCACCTTGCAGGCGCCACCTTGCTGGCGCTGGCCACCGCCGCGCCGGCGCTGGCCCAAAGCTCGAAGCTGTCGCTGGCGGCCTATGGCGGCTACCGAGGCGGCGGCAGCTTCCAGCAGGACGCCAGCCCGTTCGCCTCGATCGACCTGAAAAGCAGCGCCAGCGGCGCGCTGGCGCTGAACTACGCCGTCGACGCCAACCGCCAGGTGCAGTTGTTCGGCTCCTACCAGTCCACCGACCTGGAAGCCAGCAGCACCACGCCCACCGTGCCGATGAAGCTGAGCTACCTGCACTTCGGCGGCACCAACTACTTCGAGGGCGGCATCGGCCGCGGCGCCTACGTGGCCGGTGGCATCGGCGCCACCTGGATATCGCCGGGGCTGAACGGCCTGTCGTCCGAGGTGAAGCCTTCGCTGAACCTGGCGCTGGGCTACGAACTGCCGATCACCGGTGCGCTGTCGCTGAAGGCGGAACTGCGCGGCTACTTCACGTTGATCAGCAGCAGCAGCGCGCTGTTCTGCTCGGGCGGCTGCGTGGTCGCCATCCGCGGCGACGGCTTGACGCAGGTGGAAGGCCTGCTGGGCTTGTCGCTGGCTTTCTAGGGCGACAATCGCGGCCCTTTCCACTTTTGCGGATTCGAACGATGCGATCTACCCTGCTGGCGTGCGCCCTGGTCCTTGGCGGTGTGGCAGCACAGGCGCAGACCGATGCGGCCCAGGCTGCATCGGCAAAGGAGCCGGGCGCCGTGGTCACGCCCAGCGGCCTGGTGTTCCGCTCGCTGACGGACGGCACCGGTCCAAGCCCCGGCCCCACCGACACGGTCAAGGTCAACTACCGCGGCACCTTCCCGGACGGCCGCGAGTTCGACAGCTCCTACAAGCGCGGCGAGCCGATCGAGTTTCCGCTCACCGGCGTCATCAAGTGCTGGACCGAAGGCGTGCAACGCATGAAGGTCGGCGGCAAGGCCAAGCTCACCTGTCCGGCGTCGATCGCCTATGGCGACCGGGGTGCCGGCGGCGTGATCCCGCCCGGCGCGACGCTGCTGTTCGAGGTGGAACTGCTGGGCGTCAAGGGCAAGTAAGTCGGCCAAGCAGGCCGGGCCCGCGCAGAACCCGGGCCGTTCGCGCAGCTTCAGGCCGCGCGCAGGCACGGCCTGAAGCCCCCGCTCAGCCCCAGCGGGTGTTGCTGTCCACCCGCAGCCGCGCACCGGGTGCGGCCTTGGGCAGCGAACTGGGTTTGCGCGCGGCAGGCGGCTTGGCCGGCTGAAGGGGCTGGGTCAGCGCCGCTTCCATCATGGCCCCCCAGGGGCCATCGCTGCCGCCGGCCAGCTCCAGCTCGCGCTGGGCCACGCGGCGATCGAAGGCATCGGGCGACCGCTCGGGCAGCCGGTCCAATGCGCGCTTCGGGTCCTGGCCGAAATGCAGGGCCGTGCGCTGCACCACCGCACGGAACATCTGCGACACGCGCGACGGCGTCACTTTCAGCTCGGCCGCCAGTTGCGCCGGGGTCAGGCCGACGCCCAGGTAGGCATCGATCACCTGACGCTCGCGTTCGGGCAGACCGGCGAAGAAGCGCTCCAGCCGGCGCATGACGATGCCGGTGTCCACGCGGGCCTCCACCTCGTCGTGCGGCGTGGCGGCGCGGTACTCGGCCGGCTCGTCCTCGGCCTCGGCATCGCCGGCCGATGTCTTGGCCCGGCCTTCCAGATCGGCCTGCTCCAGCCGCGAGATCTCGTCGATGCTCATGCCGCACAGCTCGGCCAACTGGGCCAGGGTGGGCTCGCCGCCTTGTTCGCTGCGCCAGCGCTCGCGGGCAATCTGCAGCGCCTTCAGCTTGCGGCGCTGGCCACGGCCCAGGTGGTCCATCTGGCGCAGCTCGTCGAGCATCGCGCCCTTGACGCGGGCCCGCGCGTAGCGCAGGAAGGCTTCGGTGGCCTCGGGCGACTCGCGATCGCCTTCCCACTGGAAACCAATGGCCGACTGCGCCACGGCGATCAGGCCCACCTGGATCAGGTCGGCCTTCTCGACGTTGGACGGCAGATGGCGGGCCAGCGCCTGGGCCTGCCTGCGCACCCAGGATTCGTTCTTCGCGATCAGCGAGGAAGGCACCCCTTGCATCGAAATCATGGCCTCATGCTATGCGCGCGGGGCCGTCTCGAGGGTGCGAAAACTACCGCATTCAGAAGGCTGCTGCGGCTTTCACGCGGCCTTGCGCCACTTGCTTACCGCACTTACCAGAAGCAACACCAGCGCACCCGCGATCACCCCCGTCAGAGCGTCCAGGATTCCCGGCATCAACACGCCGAAAACCGGCCCTGCAGGCCAGCTGGCGGTACGGCCGACCACGGCCTCGATGCCGTGGTGCAAGGCCGGCACGCCATGGGTCAGGATGCCGCCGCCCACCAGGAACATCGCCGCCGTGCCGGCCACCGACAGCGCCTTCATCAGCCACGGCGCAGCGCGCAGGATGCCGGCGCCCAATGCCCGCTGGAAGCCGGCCCAGGCATCGGCGCCGGCGCGGCGCGACAGGTGCAGCCCGGCGTCGTCGAGCTTGACGATGCCAGCGACGAAGCCGTAGACGCCCACCGTCATCAGCAGCGCGATGCCCACCAGCACCGCCACGCGCGTGCCGAAGGCGGCTTCGGCCACCGTGCCCAGCGTGATGGCGATGATCTCGGCCGAGAGCACGAAGTCGGTGCGGATCGCGCCCTTGATCTTGGCCTTTTCGAAGGCCACCGGGTCCACCGCCGGGTCGGCCATGGCCTGCGCCAGCTGCGCCTTGGCGGCCTGGTCTTCCTCGCGGCTGTGCAGGAAGCGGTGCGCCAGCTTCTCGAAGCCTTCGTAGCAGAGGAAGGCACCGCCCACCATCAGCAGCGGCGTCACCAGCCACGGCGCAAAGGCGCTGATGGCCAGCGCCAGCGGCACCAGGATGGCCTTGTTGAGCAGCGAGCCCTTGGCCACCGCCCAGACCACCGGCAGCTCGCGATCGGCGCTGACGCCGGTGACCTGCTGCGCGTTCAGCGCCAGGTCGTCGCCCAGCACGCCGGCGGTCTTCTTGGTGGCCGTCTTGGTGAGCAGCGCCACATCGTCCAGCACGCTGGCGATGTCGTCGATCAGGGCGAGCAGGCTGGCGCCGGCCATGGGCAGCTCCTTCGGCGGTGCGGTGAGTCAGTGCCGCCGTGCGGCGATGTAAGCCTGCTGTACCGCCAGCGTCTCCGGGTCCTGGTAGGCGGCCAGCAGCGCATCGGCATCGGCCTGGCTGCCGGCGGCCGGGCACAGCGTCTCGGCGGCCGTCGCGAAGCGCTGCTTGGTGGTGCGCAGCGCGCCCAGCGGCCGCGTCGCCAGGCGCTCGGCCCACGCCTGGCCCTGCGCCGCCAGCTGGTCCACCGGCACCACGCGGTTGACGAAGCGCCAGGCCAGCGCCTGCGCGGCATCGAAGGGCCGGCAGTCCAGCACCAGCTCCATCGCCACCGCGGGCCCAAGTAGCCGGATCAGCCGCGGCACGCCGCCCCAACCCAGCGGGATGCCGATCTCCATCTCGGGGATCGCGAAGCGCACGTCCTCGGCCACCATGCGCAGGTCGCAAGCCGCCGCCAGCAGCACGCCGCCGCCGACGCAGTGGCCCTGCACCAGCGCCAGCGTGATCGCCGGGATGGCCTCCACCGCCTCGACCATGCGCCGGCCCAGGTCGGTGGCCTCGCGGTCCATTGGCCGCGAGGCATCGCGCATCGCACCCAGGTCGAAGCCGGCGCAGAAGGCGCGGCCTTCACCGGCCACCAGCAGCACACGCAGATCGGGCAGGCCGGCCAGCCAGCGGCTGGCCTCGATCAGCTCGCGCAGCGTCAGCGGCGACAGCGCGTTCAGCTTCTGCGGCCGGGTGAGCAGCAGGCGTCCAAGGCCGCCCTGCAGCTCGATGCGCAGGGTCTCGAAACGGGGGGGCGTGGTCTCTGCGATCATCGGAAGATGATATGCGGCACACCCCGATGAACCGAGACCCGAACTGTGAGGTGCTGATCGTCGGTGGCGCGGCGATGGGCAGCGCCGCGGCCTACTTCCTGGCCAGCGCGCCGGGCTTCCACGGCCGCGTGCGCGTGCTCGAGCAGGACATGAGCTACCAGCACTGCGCGACCACCTTGTCGGTGGCCTCGATCCGGCACCAGTTCTCGACGCCGGAGAACATCCGCATGTCGATGTTCGGCAGCGCCTTCGTCGCCGAGATCGGCACGCGGCTGGCGGTGGACGATCAGCCACCCGACGTGGGCTGGCACGAAGCCGGCTACCTGTTCCTGGCCACTGCCGCCGGCCTGCCGGTGCTGCAGGCCAACCATGCCACGCAGCGGGCCGAAGGCGCGCAGGTAAAGCTGCTGGACCCGGCCGCACTGCGCGCGCGCTTCCCCTGGCTGCGCGTGGACGACCTGGCCGGCGGCTCGTGGGGCGAGCGCGGCGAAGGCTGGCTCGATGCCTACAGCCTGATGAGCGCCTTGCGGCGCAAGGCACAGTCGCTGGCCGTGGTCTGGCAGCCGGCGCGCGTGGTGGCGCTGCAGCGCGAAGGCCGGCGGATCACCGGCGTGCGGCTGGACGATGGCTCGTTGATCGAATGCGGCACGGTGATCAACACTGCCGGCTGCGGCGCGGCGGCGCTGGCACAGACCGCCGGCATCGCACTGCCGGTGCAGGCGCGCAAGCGCTGCGTGTTCCATGTGCGCAGCCCGGCGCGCACGCCGGGCTGCGGGCTGGTCATCGACCCGAGCGGTGTGTACTTCCGGCCCGAAGGCGACGGCTGGCTGTGCGGCGTGGCCCCGCCGGAGGACCAGGACCCGCCGGCCGAGGACTTCGAGGTCACGCATGCGCTGTTCGACGAGCTCATCTGGCCGGTGCTGGCCGCGCGCGTCGACGGCTTCGAGGCGATGCGCGTGCAACGCGCCTGGGCCGGCCACTACGACGTGAACCTGCTGGACGACAACATGATCCTGGGCGCGCACCCCGACATCGACAACCTGCTGTTCGCCAACGGCTTCAGCGGCCATGGCCTGCAACATGCGCCGGCCGTGGGCCGCGCGCTGAGCGAGCTGGTGCTGCACGGCGGCTACCGCAGCCTGGACTTGTCGCGGCTGGGCTGGCAGCGGGTGCTGCAGCAGCAGCCGCTGCGCGAGCTCAACGTCGTGTAGTCGCGACCGGAGCTTGCCCCGGCACGCACCACGCGCTCCGCCGTCCACCTCGACGGCCTTGCGCGAGCGGCCCGAGGACGCGCTGCGATAACAACGAAGGAAGCCGCGGTCAGTCGTCGCGCTTCGGCAGCGCGTGAGCGATGCCCTTGTGGCATTCGATGCAGGTCTTGCCTTCCTTCTGGCCGGCCTGCATCTTCTCGGCACCGCGCGGCGTCTGCTTCTGGTGGTCCATCGCGTCCCAGCTGTGGCAGTTGCGGCACTCGTGCGAGTCGTTGGCGATCATCGTGGCCCAGACATGTTCGGCCAGTTCGGCACGCTTCGCCTCGAACTTCTCCGGCGTGTCGATGCTGCCGCGAAGGTGGTGGTAGAGCTCGTTGGAGGCCTGGATCTTGCGCCAGAGCTTGGGCCCCCACTCCTTCGGCACATGGCAGTCCGAGCAGATCGCGCGCACCCCCGAGGCATTGCGATAGTGCGGGCTCTTCGTGTACTCCTGATAGACGTTGTCCTTCATCTCATGGCAGGAGATGCAGAACGCCATCGAATTGGTCGCCTCCATGGCGGTGTTGAAGCCGCCCCAGAAGACGATGCCGGCGACGGCACCCGCGGCTGCCATGGCCAGCAGCGCCCCCACCCCCCAGCGTTTGGCGCTCACTTGGCGGGGAGCTTCGTCAGGTAGGTCGCTATGTCGGCCGAAATCTGCGGGTCCAGCGCCCGCAGCGCAGGCATCGCTTCACCGGGCTGGCCGTTCAGCAGCTTGTGCATCATCTCCGCGCCGTTGTCGGCCACGGAGCCCAGCGGCGGGCCGTCCTTGACCTTCTTGCCGTCGGTGCCATGGCAGCCGGCGCACAGGGTGTTGTAGTAGGCCTCGCCCTTGTTGGCATCGCCCACGACCTTGTTGTCGGCGCCGACATACTTGGCCAGGTTGCCCTGGCCCTTGGACACGAACAAGGCCAGATCGGCCGCGTCCTTCGCCCTCAACTGCGCGTCGCTGTAGCCATGGTTCTTGTCGCGCAGCACCGCCGCGATGGCGGCGGGATCCTTGCCGGCAGCGGCGTTGATGCCCTTGATGCCGCTGAAGTGCGCACCCTTGGCATACGCACCGTCCTTGCCCTTGTAGTCCCAGCCGTGGCATTCCTTGCAGCGCCACGAGGTGTCGTTGGCGTACTTGCCGTCCTTCACCGGGTAGGCCGGATGGGCGCCCGTGGGCTTGGCAGCCTTGTTCTCTTCCCACCATTTGTCGTACAGGCGTGCGCCGCGCGCCATCGATGATTCCGTCTCCGCCGCCCAGGCTGGCGCAGCGACAGCGGCCAGCAACGCACAGGACAACAGCGTGTTCCAACATGCCTTCGTGATCCGGCCCATCTGCCTACTCCTTCACCGAAACGGTGCGGGCCATACTGTTCCGTCCAGCCTGCGGGGCCATTGATGGATATCAACCACCCGCCTGATACCGGCGCATGGCCCGGCGCCGAGGCGTTGCGTCGGCTTCCTTAAGATGCCTACCCTGGCAGCCAACCCCCGGCTGGCTGATCGATCGTCGAGGATGCGACCCATGCTGCAAGGCACCGTCCCCTGGCCCGAAGCGATGGCCGCGCGCTACCGTGCCGCCGGCCATTGGGACGGCCGCACGTTGTTCTCGGTGCTGGCGCAATCGGCGGCGCGCTGGCCGGACAAGGCCGCGCTGGTGGCCGGCGAACGCCGCCTGAGCTACCGCGACTTGCAGGCGCAGGCGTTGCGGCTGGCCGCGCGGCTGTGGGCCCTGGGCCTGCGGCCGCAGCAGCGGGTGCTGATGCAGCTGCCCAACTGCATCGAGTTCGCGACCGTCTACTTCGCGCTGGCGCGCATCGGCGCGATTCCGGTGATGGCGCTGCGCTCGCACCGGCATGCCGAGCTGCGGCACTTCCTCAAGGCCTCGGCCGCCACGGCCTACGTGATCGCCGACCAGGCCGGCGGCTTCGACTTCCGCGCAATGGCCGAGGCGCTGCGGCCCGAGGCGCCGGCGCTGCGCGAGGTGATCGTGCTGGGCGAGCCGCTGCCGGGTCAGCAGGCATTGCAGGACCTGCTGCGCGATGGCGAGATCGAGCCGCCGCCGGTGACAGTAGACCCGGCCGAGGTCGGCACGATGCTGCTGTCCGGCGGCACCACCTCGATGTCGAAGCTGATCCCGCGCACCCATCAGGACTACGTGCTGAACGCGCGGCTGTGCGGCCGGGCGGCGGGCTTCGGCGAGGACACGGTGTTCATGGCCATCCTGCCGCTGGGCCACAACTACAACCTGGCGTCGCCGGGGCTGCTGGCCACGCTGCTGTATGGCGGCACGGTGGTGCTGGCGCCTTCGACGCAGGCCGAGGACATCTTCGCCGCCGTGCAGCGCGAGCGCGTCACGCACATCGCCGCGGTGGTGCCGCTGATCGCCGGCTGGCTGGCGGGTGACTTCGAGCGACGCTACGACCTGCGTTCGCTGCGGGTGGTGCAGAACGGCGGTGCGCGGCTGGCGCCCGAGCTGCGCCAGCGCCTGCGCGAGCGCTTCGGCTGCACGCCGCAGGAGATCTACGGCACGGCCGAAGGCCTGATCAACATGACGCGGCTGGACGACCCGGACGATCTGCTGCTGCACAGCAGCGGCGCGCCGGTGTGCGAGGACGACGAGATCCAGGTGGTGGACGACGAGGGCCGCGAGCTGCCCGACGGCGAGCCCGGCGAACTGGTGACGCGCGGGCCCTACACCATCCGGGGCTACTACGACGCGGCCGAGAAGAACGCCGAGGCCTTCACGCCCGACGGCTTCTACCGGATGGGCGACATCGTGCGCAAGCGCGGCCGCTACGTGTTTGCCGAAGGCCGGCGCAAGGACTTCATCAACCGCGGCGGCGAGAAGATCAGCTGCGAGGAGATCGAGAACCTGATGTTCGCCCACCCCAAGGTGAAGACCGCAACGCTGGTGGCCATGCCCGACCCGGTGTTCGGCGAGAAGGCCTGCGCCTTCGTCGTGCCGCACCCGGGCCAGCGCTTGAGCTTCGACGAACTGATCGCCTTCCTGCGCGCGCAGCAGATCGCCAGCTTCAAGCTGCCCGAGCGGCTGGAGCTCGTCGACGAGCTGCCGGTCAGCCCGGTGGGCAAGATCCTGAAGCGCCAGCTGCGCGAGATGATCGCCGCCAGGATCGAACAGGAGCGACACCGCGCATGAACATCCTGATCGCCGGCGCCGGCCCGGCCGGCCTGTACCTGGCCTACCTGCTGAAGCGGCAGGACGCCAGTCACCACATTCGCATCGTCGAGCAGAACCCGGCCGATGCCACCTTCGGCTTCGGCGTGGTGTTCTCCGACCGCGCGCTGGACTTCCTGCGCGACGACGATGCCGAGACGCATGCGCTGATCGTGCCGGCCATGCACCGCTGGACCGACCTGACGCTGGTGCACCGCGGCCAGCGCATCACCATCGACGGCGTGGGCTTCGCCGCCATCGGCCGGCTGGCGCTGCTGCAGCTGCTGCAGCAGCGGCTGGCCACGGTGGGCGTGAGGCCCGAGTACCGCACCGTGCTCGACGACGCGCACACATTGCAAGGCTGGGACCTGGTGGTGGCCGCCGACGGCGCCAATTCCTTCGTACGGCGCCAGCAGCCGGAAGCCTTCGGCACGGTGGTCGAGCCGCTGCACAACCGCTTCGTCTGGTACGGCACGACGCAGCCCTTCGACACGCTGACCCAGACCTTCATCGACACGCGCTGGGGCCCGATGAACGCGCACCACTATCCCTATGCGCCGGGCATGAGCACCTTCATCATCGAATGCGCGCCGCAGACCTGGCAGAACGCCGGTTTTGCCGACAAGAGCGAGGACGCGACGCGCGCGCTGCTGGAAGAGGCCTTCGCCGACACCCTGGGCGGCCGGCCGCTGGTGGCCAACAAGTCGCTGTGGCGGCAGTTTCCCAAGCTGCACAACGCGCGCTGGTCGGCAGGCCGCACGGTGCTGGTCGGCGACGCGCTGCGCACCGCGCATTTCTCGATCGGCTCGGGCACGCGTCTGGCCTTCGAGGACGTGATCGCGCTGGCCCGTGCGCTGCGCGAGCATGGCGCCGACGTACCCGCCGCGCTGCAGGCCTACGAGGCCGCACGCCGGCCGGTAGTGGACAAGCTGGTGGCCGCCGCCAACCAGAGCGCCGGCTGGTACGAGGATTTCGAAGCCCACATGCAGCTGGCGCCCTGGGACCTGGCGTGGAGCTACATCCAGCGCAGCGGCCGGGTGGACATCGCCAAGCTGCGCCAGGTGTCGCCGCGCTTCGTGGCGGGTTACGAAGCCCGGGCTGGCGGCTGAGTCAGCGCTCCACCAGGCAGTCGCGGCCGGCCGACTTGGCCGCGTACAGCGCGTGATCGGCACGCGCCAGCGCATCGCGCAAGGCCTCGCCGGCCTGCCACTGCGTCAAGCCGGCCGAGAAGCTGACGCGCAGCGCCACCTGGTCGCCCCAGGCCTCGTCGCGCGCCAGCAGACGGCGCAGACGGTCGAAGCCGACACGCGCTTCGTCGGGCGGGGTGTCGGGCAGCAGCACCAGGAACTCCTCGCCACCCCAGCGCGCCAGCACATCGGTCTCGCGCAGCGAAGCCACCGCATGCCGGGCGAACAGGCGCAGCACCTCGTCGCCGGCGGCATGGCCATGCAGGTCGTTGATGCGCTTGAAGTGGTCGATGTCCACCAGGCACAGGCACGGCTGCTGGCCACTGCGCTGCGCGCGGCGCTGCTCCAGCGCCGCCAGTTCCTCCATGTGCCGGCGGTTGACCAGGCCGGTCAGGTCGTCCCGGGTGGCCAGCTTGTGGATGCGGGCCAGCGCCGCCTGCAGCTCCGCCTTCTGCAGCTTGAGCCGCGAACGCATCGCCGACAGGTCCCCGGCCAGCAGCGACACCACGGGCAGCACCACCGCGGCAAACACGAAGTGGATGCGCTCGACACTGGGGTCGAAGACCTGCGGCGCCAGCCAGCCGGTGGTTAGCATCACGATGCCGAAAACCATCACCGCCAGCCAGCCCAGCATGCGCGAGGCCTTCGGGCTCAGCGTGAACGCGGCGAACATCAGTACCAGCGCCACCAGCATCAGCAGCATGCCGCGCACCGGCGGATTGATCACGTAGGCGGCCGCCATCACGCCGATGGCAAAGACCATCTGCGGCAAGGTCAGGGCCGGATCGGCCAGGCGCTGGCTCAGGCCGCTGCGGATGACCAGGTAGAAGCCGAACAGCCCCGGTGCCAGGCACAGGATCAGCGCATGCGCCAGCGCCGGCTGCGCCAGCCCCACCTCGGCCGACCACCACTGCACCACGGCCGCCAGCAGATAGATGCCGGCCGCCACCAGCGTGCGGCGCAGCCAGGCGCGCTGGCGGCGGTCGGTGCCGAACAGCCAGTGGCCGGCATGGGAGGGCAAGGCGATATGCATCGTGGGTGCACGCCGGGCCCTCGGGCTCAAGGGAGCGGCGTGACCGGCATTTCGGTGCCGGCGACCCCGCACTTGAACCGCTGGGTGCGCCGGCTACCGCCGCGGCGCGCAGCTTGTCACCGAAATGCGGGCGGCACGGTCAGCGTGCGTTCGGGGCGGGCGTCTCCGTCGCCGGCAGCGCTGCCGCCCTCGGGTTCGTCCTCGTCCACCAGGAAGCCGCCGCTCTGGTGCGCCCAAAGCCGCGCATACAGCCCGCCCTGGGCCAGCAAAGCGGCATGGTCACCGGTTTCGACGATGCGGCCCTTGTCCAGCACCACCAGCCGGTCCATCGCGGCAATGGTCGACAGCCGGTGGGCGATGGCCACTACCGTCTTGCCCTCCATCAGCCGGTACAGGCTGGCCTGGATGGCGGCCTCGACCTCGCTGTCCAGCGCGCTGGTGGCCTCGTCCAGCAGCAGGATCGGCGCGTCCTTCAGCATCACCCGGGCGATGGCGATGCGCTGGCGCTGCCCGCCGGAGAGCTTGACGCCACGCTCGCCCACATGCGCGTCGTAGCCGGTGCGGCCGGCCGGGTCGGTCAGGCCCAGGATGAAGTCGTGCGCCTCGGCGCGGCGCGCAGCCGCCACCATGTCCGCATCGGTGGCATCGGGCCGGCCGTAGAGGATGTTGTCGCGCACCGAGCGGTGCAGCAGCGAGGTGTCCTGCGTGACCATGCCGATCTGTGCGCGCAGGCTGTCCTGCGTGACACCGGCGATGTCCTGGCCGTCGATCAGGATGCGGCCCGACTCCACGTCGTGGAAGCGCAGCAGCAGGTTGACGATCGTGCTCTTGCCGGCGCCGGAGCGCCCGACCAGGCCGATCTTCTCGCCCGGCCGCACCTGCAGCGTCAGCCGGTCCACCACGCGCGGGCCGCTGGCCGCGCCATAGCGGAAGCTCAGGTCCTCGAAGCGCAGCTCGCCGCGCTGCACGCGCAGCGGCACGGCATCGGGCCGGTCGACCACCGACTGCGGCCGCGACAGCGTGTTGATGCCGTCCTGCACGGTGCCCACCTGCTCGAACAGGTTGGCCATCTCCCACATCACCCAGTGCGAGATGCCGTTCAGCCGCAGCGCCATCGCGGTGGCGGCCGCCACCGCGCCCACGCCCACCTGGCCGCGCGTCCACAGCCACAGCGTGACGCCGGCCGTGGCCAGGATCAGAAGGATGCCGAGCAGGTGGTTCAGGATCTCGAAGCCGCTGACCAGCCGCATCTGCCGGTACACCGTGACGAGGAACTCGCTCATCGCGCTGCGTGCATAGGCGGCTTCACGGCCGGCATGCGAAAACAGCTTGACGGTCGCGATGTTGGTGTAGGCGTCGGTGATGCGCCCGGTCATCAGCGAACGCGCATCGGCCTGCGCCTTGGCGGTGCGGGCCAGCCGGGGCACGAAGTAGCGCAGCGCCACCAGGTACAGCAGCACCCAGACGACGAAGGGCAGCAGCAGCCAGGCATCGAAGCCGCCGACCACCGCCACCATGGTGACGAAGTAGATCAGCACGAACACCAGGATGTCGCCCAGGATCATCCACACGTCGCGCACTGCCAGTGCGGTCTGCATCAGCTTGGTGGCGATGCGGCCAGCGAACTCGTCCTGGTAGAAGCCCATGCTCTGCTGCAGCAGCAGGCGGTGGAAGTTCCAGCGCAGGCGCATCGGGAAATTGCCGGCCATGGCCTGCTGCTTCAGCATCGACTGCCCGGCCACCAGCAGCGTGCTGCCCAGCAGCACCAACGCCAGCAGGGTCAGCGTGCCGCCGTGCTCGGCCCAAAGCCTGTCGGGTGCCACCGGGCCCAGCCAGTCGACGATCCGGCCCAGCATCGCGAACAGCAGCGCCTCGAACACGCCGATGGCGGCGGTGAGCAGCGTCATCAGCGCGATGTAGCGGCGCAGGCCCGCGCTGCAGGCCCACACGAAGGGCAGGAAACCGCGCGGTGGCCGCGCCGGCGCCGCGTCGGGAAAGGGCGAGACCAGTCTTTCGAAGGCAGCGAACAAGGCGCGCTCCGCGCAATCGGGGGGCGGAAGGGTAGCCGATCCTCGGCCGGCCCAGGGCCGGCGGCACAATCGGCCGCATGGTCGCGTCGATGAGCGTTTCGGCACTGGTCGCGCAATACGGCTACGGGATGGTGCTGCTGGGCGCGATGGCCGAAGGCGAGACGGTGCTGCTGGCGGCCGGCTTCGCCGCCCACCGCGGCCTGCTGCAGCTGCCGCAGGTGATGCTGATCGCCTGGCTGGCCAGCAGCCTGGCCGACCAGTTCTGCTTCTACCTGGGCCGTCGCCACGGCCCGCAGCTGCTGGCGCGCTTCGGTTCGCTGCAAGCGCCGATCGACCGGCTGCGGCCGTGGGTGGCGCGGCACCCGAACTTGGTGGTGCTGGGCGTGCGCTTCGTCTACGGCCTGCGAACCGCCGGGCCGATCGCGTTGGGCATGCTGGGCGTGCCGCGCTGGAAGTTCGTCCTGCTGAACCTGCTGGGCGCAGCCGTGTGGGCCGTGCTCTTCAGCCTGCTGGGCTATCAGTTCGGCCAGGCCCTGCACTGGTGGCTGGACGACCTGCGCAAGGTCGAGGAAGCCGTGCTGGGCCTGCTGCTGCTGACGGCAGTGGCGCTGCCACTGGCGCTGCGCCTGCGGCGCCGCGGTGCAGGCCCGCCGCGATAGCGCGCAAAAGTTGACGCCTGCACCCTGGAGCCCGATGGCATCATCGCGGGCACGCACGGGGCATAGGCATGAGACAGCCACAGGAGGACATATGCGAGACACAAGCCCGTCGCGCAACGCACCGCGGGCCTTGGCCCGGCGGCCATTCAAGGCGTGACGCCACCCGCTCGCAGGGCCCGGCCGCACGCCGCAGGCAGAGCCAGGACGCTGGGCGGGAGACACGAGGCGATGAACGACGTATCGCAGACGGGCGGCGCGAACCGTCCGGCGGGCACTTCCGAGCCCGATGAGTTCCAGTTGCCGTTGCATGGGCTGTTCGCCGATCTGGAACTGGGCCGCGGCTCGATCCGGCTGGGCAAGGACTTCCACGATTGCACCAGCCTGCTGAAGCTGCAGCTGCTGCGCGACTGGCAGCGCTCGCTGGCGCAGTACCGGCACGAGGCGATGACCCAGTTCGCGAAAGAGCTGACCGGTCACGCGCCCGACCTGGAGCCCGAGCAACGGCTGGCGCTGTTCCGCTCGACCTGCGCAACCCTGCACATCGACGTGCCTTCGGGCTTCGACGTGCTGACCACGGTGCCGTGAACCCGGCCTCGGGCAGCCCGATGTCACCCCCCGGCGAAGGACGTACGTCCTTTCGCCCTTCGCGCTTTGGCGAGCGCTTCGGCCAGCAGATCGACCCGGCCCTGCGCCCGGAGGCCAGCGACGAACAGCTGAACATGGTGCTCGGGCACACCCGTCTGGGCACCCTGGTCGCCACGGCCTTTGCCGTGTTCTTCGCCCTGCAACTGCGCGGCGTCTCGGTGCCGGCCTGGCTGGTGGACGGCTGGCTGGTGGTCAAGCTCGGCGTGGCGGGCGCGCGCATCTATGTCAGCCTGCGCTACGACCGCCTGGGCCGACCGGGCGGCTACCGCTGGAGCCGCCTCACCGATGCCTGGCTGTTTGCCGACGGCCTGGTGTGGGGTGCGGCCGGCTTCATGCTGATGTCGTCGCCCGTGCCGCTGGCGGCACTGGTGGCTTCGGTGATGGCCTGCGTCAGCTGCGTGGCCACCTTCGGTCTGCAGTTCAGCAAACGCTCCACGGCTGCCTACGTGGCGCCGATTCTGGCCTTGACGGCTGCCGGCATGCTGCCGCGGGGCGACGAACTGGGCACGGTCGGGGGAACCGGTCTGCTGATGCTGCTGGGCCTGCTGCTGTTCACCGCCCGCGCCTCGGAGAAGCGCCTGGTCGACGGCCTGATGCTGCGCCTGCATGCCCAGGCCCTGACGGTCGACAAGGACGAGGCGCTGAAGCTGGCGCTGCGCCAAAGCGCAGTGAAGACCCAGTTCATCAGCAACGTCAGCCACGAGTTGCGCACCCCGCTGCACGGCATCCTGGGCGTGGCCCGTCTGCTGCAGCTGGAGGCACACGAAGAGGCGGTGACGCGCAAGCTGCATTTGATCGATGCCTCGGGCACGCACCTGCTGGGGCTGATCAACGACCTGCTCGACATCTCGCGCATCGAGGCCGGCCAGTTCGTCATGCGCAAGGAACGTTTCGAGTTGGGCGCGGTGGTGCAGACGCTGGCCGATCTGTACACGCTGCGCACGGCCGAGAAGGGCCTGCAGTTCGTGCTGGACCTGCAACTGGAGCGGCCCTGCTGGGTGCTGGGCGATCCGTCGCGCGTGCGCCAGGTGCTGCACAACCTGCTGGGCAACGCGGTCAAGTTCACGCAGCAGGGGTCGATCACGCTGACGCTGCTGCGCGACGCCGACAGCGGCCGCCTGACGGCCGAAGTGGCCGACACCGGCCCGGGCATCGGTGCCGAAGACCTGGCGCATGTGTTCGAGGCCTTCCGCCAGGTTGGCGGCGCGGTGGCGCGGCCCTTCGAGGGCACCGGCCTGGGCCTGACCATCGCGCGCGACATCGCGCTGGCCATGGGTGGCGACGTCAGCATCCGCAGCACCGTAGGTGTCGGCACCCGCGCGCTGTTCACGGCGCTGCTGCCCGAGGCACCCGCGCCCGAGCCCGCCGTACCGGGTGAAGGCCAGGCCGCGGCGGTCGACAGCGCACCGGTGCAAAGTTGCCGCGTGCTGATTGCCGAAGACGACGACGTGAACGCCGTCATCGCCACGGCTTACCTCGAGCACATGGGTATCACCGCCGAACGCGTGCGCGACGGCCGGCAGGCGGTGCGCACAGCGCTGCGCCCGACCGAGCGGCCCGACCTCGTGCTGATGGACTGCCGCATGCCGACCATGGACGGCATGGCCGCCACGCGGGAGATCCGCGCCCAGGAGCGGCAGCTGGGTCTGCCGCGCTTGCCGGTGATCGCGCTGACCGCCACCACCTCGGACATCAACCGCCAGCTGTGCCTGAACGCCGGCATGGACGATTTCATGGCCAAGCCCTACACGCGCGAGGACCTGGAGCGCATCCTGGCGCGCTGGGCATCGCGGCACGGAGCCGCAGCCCACACGGCCTGAGTCTCAGGCCAGTGCGGGTTGCGGCCGCCCACCCAGGCCAGCAAAGATCGGTTCGTCTGCCTGCGGCGAGGTCGCCGCGGCCAGATCGGCATGCGTGGTCTCGAAGACAAAGCCGAACAATGGGTGGTTCATCGCCCCCCAGCGCTGGAAGGCCGAGGTGTTGTCGAAGGCCATGATCCGGTGCGGCAGCCCTCCGGTATGCGCCAGCGGCATCAGCTGGTCGTTGGCGAAGACATCGATGAAGCCCAGGCGCCGGTAGTTGCGGATCAAGGCCTCGTTGCGCGCGCCAACCGCCATCCAGTGCAGGCCATTGGCCATGCAGAACTGGTAGCTGGCCTTCCACAGGCCGAGGCGGGTAAGCGGATCGGCACCCACCCGCACGGCCAGCCGGGTGACCTCGGCACGGGTGTCGCTGGCGATCCAGATCGGCAGACTGAGGCTCTGCTCCATCAGCAGCGGGCCGTAGGTGCTGGACTGGATGCGCATGGTGCCGGTGGCCTGGCCGGTGGCCTTGTCGCGGCACAGGAAGACCGTGGTCCCCGACGCGTAGTCCAGGGCGTCCGGCTCCGCCAGTTGCCCGCCCATGGCCGGCATGTGGTGTCCATAGGCCTGGGCCCTGACCGCACAGGCGTCGAGCAGATCATGCTGCGACGTCACCACCTCGAGCGTAAAGCCCAACTCAAAGCTGCTCATGGCCGCTTCCCCAACGATGTTTTTCGTGCGGATCGTCACACCATTTCGGCATCACGTCCTTGACGCAGGATATAGCACGAGCCGTGCCTGTTCCTATAGGCGTTGTCCTTCTGTTGGCCGATGCGGTGGCACTGAAGCAGCCTCGGCGCCACAGTGCGGCGTGCAACCGCGTGGCAACCCTAGGGCCGCGAGCGCTTGCGCGACGACCCGGCCAGCGCGCGCGGAGGCAGGCCGGTGTGCTGTGTCAGCAACCTTCCCGGTTTCGGTAAAGGCGCTTCGGTGGCGCGGCGTGCTCGCGCCGCGGCCACCGGCTGGTAGCTGGGGATCAGGTGCTGCTTGCCGTTGCCGATCAGGTCGGCGCGGCCCATGGCCTGCAGCGCCTCGCGCAGCAGCGGCCAGTTGGCCGGGTCGTGGTAGCGCAGGAAGGCCTTGTGCAGCCGGCGCCGGCGCTCGCCGCGCACGATGTCCACCTTCTCGGCCCGCCTGGCGTCGCGGCTGATGCCCTTCAGCGGATTCAAGCCGGAGTGGTACATCGCGGTGGCGGTGGCCATCGGGCTGGGATAGAAGGTCTGCACCTGGTCGGCGCGGAAGCCGTTCGCCTTGAGCCACAGCGCCAGGTGCATCATGTCCTCGTCGCTGGTGCCCGGATGCGCGGCGATGAAGTACGGGATCAGGTACTGCTGCTTGCCGGCCTGGGCGCTGAACTTGTCGAACAGCTGCTTGAAGCGGTCGTAGCTGCCGATGCCCGGCTTCATCATCTTGCTCAGCGGGCCGGCCTCGGTGTGCTCGGGCGCGATCTTCAGGTAGCCGCCCACGTGGTGCGTGGCCAGTTCCTGGATGTACTCGGGCGACTTCACCGCCAGGTCATAGCGCAGGCCCGAGGCGATGAGGATCTTCTTCACCCCCTTCAGCGCCCGCGCCTTGCGGTACATGCGGATCAGCGGCCCGTGGTCGGTGTTCAGGTTGGGGCAGATGCCCGGGTATACACAACTGGGTTTGCGGCAGGCAGCCTCGATGGCCGGGCTCTTGCAGCCGATGCGGTACATGTTGGCGGTGGGCCCGCCCAGGTCGCTGATGACGCCGGTGAAGCCCTTGACCTTGTCGCGGATGGCCTCGATCTCGCGCAGCACGCTGTCCTCGCTGCGGCTCTGGATGATGCGGCCCTCGTGCTCGGTGATCGAGCAGAAGGTGCAGCCGCCGAAGCAGCCGCGCATGATGTTCACGCTGAAGCGGATCATCTCCCACGCCGGGATGCGCGCGTCGCCGTAGCGCGGGTGCGGCGCGCGCGCATAGGGCAGGTCGAACACATGGTCCATCTCGGCCGTGGCCAGCGGGATCGGCGGCGGGTTCAGCCAGACGTCGCGGTCGGCATGGCGCTGCACCAGCGCGCGCGCGTTGCCCGGGTTGGTCTCCAGATGCAGCACGCGGCTGGCGTGGGCATAGAGCACCGGGTCGCTCTTCACCTGCTCGTAGGCCGGCAGGCGGATCACCGTGCGCTCGCGCGGCGGCATCACCACGCGGCGGCTGGTGGGCATCGCCACCACGGCCGTGCCCTCTTCCTTGGCACAGGTGCTGCCCTGGCCCGCAGCCTGCTCGCTGGTGGTCTGGTAGGGGTTGATGTGGGCATCGACGCGGCCGGGGCGATCGACCTCGGTGGAATCGATCTCCGACCAGCCCTCGGGCGCGCTGCGCACCATGTAGGCGGTGCCGCGCACGTCGGTGATCGATTCGACCGGCTCGCGCCGGCCCAGCCGGTGGGCGATCTCGACGATGGCGCGCTCGGCATTGCCGTACAGCAGCAGGTCGGCCTTGCTGTCCACCAGGATCGAGCGCCGCACCTTGTCCTGCCAGTAGTCGTAGTGCGCGATGCGCCGCAGGCTGGCCTCGATGCCGCCGAGCACGATAGGCACGTCGGGGTACGCCTCCTTGCAGCGATTGGCATAGACCAGGCTGGCGCGGTCGGGCCGCTGGCCGCCTTCGCCCCCAGGCGTGTAGGCATCGTCGCTGCGCAGCTTGCGGTCGGCCGTGTAGCGGTTGATCATCGAATCCATGTTCCCGGCGGTCACGCCGTAGAACAGGTTCGGCCGGCCCAGCGCCTTGAAGGACTCGGCCGATTGCCAGTCGGGCTGGGCGATGATGCCGACGCGGAAGCCCTGCGCTTCCAGCACCCGCCCGATCACCGCCATGCCGAAGCTGGGGTGGTCCACGTAGGCATCGCCGCTGACGATGACGATGTCGCAGCTGTCCCAGCCCAGGCGCTCCATCTCGGCGCGGCTCATCGGCAGGCAGGGTGCCGTGCCGAAGCGTTGCGCCCAGTACGGGCGATAGGCCGTCAGGGCCCTGGCGGTGGGGAGTTGCAGGGATGCAAGAGCGCTCACCCGCCAATTCTCCCAGCTTGGCCTGGAAGTCGCCGGCGCACATGCCCGCCCGGCCGACAGGGTCTAGGGTTAACCCTTAGAATGGCGGTTTCTTCAAGTTGGTTCGTTTCTCATGTTCGCCCTGATCAAGGCCCTGTCCACGCTGTTCAGCCGCTCGCAGGCCGACACCCAGCAGCGCCACGAAAACTATCTGTCCCAGGCCGTCGACATGCACGACCTGGAGTCGCGCATCCGCCATCTGGACGGCGGCCACCGCAGCATCTACCGCACCGGCCCCTACGGCGTCTTCTTGCGATGAGAGTGTGAGAGGCATTCCCAGGCACCCGCGTAGGCCCCCAGAACAGCCCCAGTCGAGGCGCGAAGCGAAGCCGTGTTGCGGACCCGGCGAGGCTTCGCAACGACGAGTGGGGCTGTTCTGGGGGCCTACCCGCAGGGCTGGGGTACCCAAGGGCCCTGCGCGTCGTTGCGTCGCTCGCACGCACGTGAGTGCGGGCGTCGCGCCGC